>Ga0233415_10000095_pt1 | contig 40255 bp, 67 predicted proteins | sample Na_anoxic_12_MG_FD_188631 | JGI IMG/M metagenome (GOLD analysis project Ga0233415, IMG submission 188631) | Seawater microbial communities from Saanich Inlet, British Columbia, Canada - Na_anoxic_12_MG | ecosystem: Environmental > Aquatic > Marine > Inlet | place: Canada: British Columbia...
ATCAAAGCTTAGCGAGCAAAGAGGCTTAGTTGAAAACTATGCAGAGTCAGAGCGCAATTATCGTATTGCCTTGGCAAAAAAAATGACTGAGCTAAAATTGAAAGGTGAGAAAGTAACAATAATATCAGACTTATCAAGGGGAGACCCTGTAGTCGCAGGCCTGAAAAGAGACAGGGACATTGCAGATGGTGTGCTTGATGCTTGTAAGTCATCTATACGATCAATGCAAGCTACTATGTCAGGGATCCAGAGCCTAATTTCAACCAAGAAAGAAGAGATGAAGTTAGTTTAAAAGGAGATAGCAATGAAAAGCCTATACGAGATTGAAAAAGAAATACAAATCATACTGGATATTGAGCCAGATGAAAACGGAGAGATTAACATTGACTATGATGCTCTTGATCAGCTTGAAATGGATAGGGTCAAGAAGGTGGAGAACCTTATCAAGTATTATAAGGACACCTTAAGGAGAGTTGAGGCATTCAAGGCAGAAGAAAAAGAGCTTGCTGCAAGACGTAAGGTGCTGGAGAATAAGAGAGAATCCTTGAAGACATACCTGGACATCATACACAAGGGAGAAAAAGCAGAGTACGGAGTGCATAAGATAAGTTATAGGAAAAGTGAAGCTGTATCCGATGGGCCTGCTAATATTCTACCTGATTACTTTCTTTCATTTTCAGATCCTAAGCCGAAAAAAGCAGAGCTTAAAAAGCTCTTGAAGTCTGGATTATGGGTGCCTGAATTTGAGCTTGTAGAATCTAAAACCATTCAGATAAAATAAAGGAGAAATTTCATGAGAATGGGAATTAAAAAAGATTTTGATTGGGAATATTTAGGAGCCGTATTGGCCCAAGATGGAGATGACACGCAGGCTGCATTCTTTAAGGCTTTTATAAAAGAGTGTAAATCTTGGGGCACAAATCATCAAGTCGAACTACAGCTTTCACACATCAATTCTCTATTAACTGAGGATGAAAAGGAAACTCTTAAAATGTTATCTTATACAGCAGGTGACGATTAAATAAGGCACACTGTTATTAAATATTAACCTTTAGAATAGGATAAAGCCGTGTACCCTTTGGGTGCGGTTAAGAGGCATAGCCTCAAAAATACTGTACTGGATCACTCAACACCCTAAGCCCTGGTCCAGCAGAATAAAAGGGCGGATTGATTTGTTTTAAGTTTTTGGGGTATATAGTGAAGGAATAGCGGAGCCTCCCTGTAATAGTGCAAGGAGGCAAAGCTTATTAAAAAAAAGAGACTGAAAACAGGTCTTTAAGCATAGCTCCGATCATAATAATATAAAGACTCCTAAATCCCCACGTAAGCCAGATAACAGATGTTTTAGCAGGGCAATTTTTAGCCATTGTCTCCACGCCAGCGACACGAGTTTCAAGCCCCGGTTTGCCGTTGCCCTTGATATAAGTTGTAAGTGTCTTTATTCCCTCTTTTATTTCTTTGATATCACTCTTCACTTGCTCACTATCCTGTTCCAACATTACAATTTTTACGTGGTCAGTTTCTGGGGCCATTCCGAATATCTCCAAGTCAAGTGTTATTACTGATCAATTATAAAGTTTCCTTGTTTGCCTTAAATCCTGTGATTGCACTCTTAATACCATCGACCAAGATATCATCCCATTTTACAGGGGTTACTTTAACCACCTTTTCTACACCGTAAAATACAGCAAGCACATATTCCCAGTTTTCGATTAGCCAAGCCATGATTATTCCTCCGTTAGCTCCTCAATGACCTCATCAAGGATAAGGATCTCCGAATTTGCCTTGATGCAGTCCTTCATGCAGGCCTCATACTCTGCGACTCCTGAACAGGAGTCAATACACGGGCTGACCACCTGCTCCATGATCTGTTTTTCGTGCGTTGCACTGCATGCGCTGGCCATGGCTAGTATTGCTATAATTAACAGCGTTTTCATGTTGTTCTCCTTGTTTAAGTTAGTATTATAATATTACCACAACCTTTTTATTGTGACATCACCTATCCAGTTTACATCCCCAGATTTTCCAGCACACCTCACTCGCGCTTTATCATCTATTACATCTATACCAAAGTCAAAAGTTACGTCATCTTCAATTGCTACAGTAACACCAGACCCTAGGATCGCCGCTGAAGCTGTATTTTTTATAAGCACCTGGTCTTGATACCAGTTGATATCAGTACCTGACCCAGATGCATCCCTCCCACTTACTTTAGCCTCAAGAAATATGGCTCTAGGATAGACACCGCTACCAGAATCAGGAACAGTAACTTCAAACAATGAAGTCTCCGTTGCGTTTGCTGTCTCTAGCCTAAACCCAGAAAATTCAATTTCAAAAGCACCCTCAGCATATAATGAAGCACCATGTTTACATCTTATTTCCTCAACTCGCCATGCGTCATTGTCAAGCTGTATGTTTCTAACACTAGTTGTAAGTCTACCGTTAGTATGGAAATTTAGAGTGGGCATTTTAAAAGGGTAATTGTCAGCTACACTGTCATAGTCTACATCAACCTTTGAATAGCTTGAGATAGAGTTACCTACGATATTAAGAACGCTAGAATGAGATATTCTATCTATCCACATATCAAAGTCGCTTTGGCCAAATAAGTTCCCGCTGACATCACCACTACACCATACACCATCGTCTATTTTCATGTGATACGTGGTATATGCCTGCCCTGACTCAGTTTCCCAATAATTGTCGTTTATAGATAACCCAGACATATCGGACGAAATAAGGAGCTGACCTGAAATGCCAGACTCTAACTCACAATTTATCATATTAAAATTAAGGATCTGGGCCCGGTCTATTTTTTTGACTAAAACACCTGGAGATTTTAAACCCCCATTGAAGTTGACATCATCTAGTAAAGTGTCATTCCATTCAACCACCATTACAGCCGTTGGGGCTGTAGATCCTGTGTTATGATAATTGCCACCATGGAACGATATATCTATGCCTGACGAATGCACCTGGTATGTTGTGTGTGCGTAGCCCCTACATTTATAAAAATCTATATAATATCCTGTTACATGTGCTTTTGTTGCAGTACTCCCCCCGCTAAAAGCAATATTATTGAACGTGTTCCTGGTTGCTGAAAATAGGAAAGACACCCCACCAAAAACAGTACTTACTAAAGTGGTGCCATCCCTATAGTTACCACCACCTTCATGAACTAGATTATTAGCATCAAAATCTATGTAGTCACAGTTAAAGGACCCTACGGGATATAAAATTGTGCCCATAGAATAAGCATCCATAGCTGAATTCACCGCTAATGCATTTGCTGTTCCTGAGGCTGACTCATCAAAACCCCACCATCCGACATGTCTTACGCCTCCAGATGAAAAAGTAAAAGACCCTTCTCCGTCAAATATCTTTTGGTTAGGTCCTGCTACTATATTACCTGGTGGTGGTAAGACTACGTCTATACCTGTACTCGCTACCAGTACAGCCGCGTTCTCATTTTCAAGAGTGATTAACTCAGAAAATGTCACATCCTCATCAAACACATAAGGTGTTGAAACACCGCTACCTGTGTGAACAAACTTTATTGTAGCCGGTATGCCTCTTGCCTCAATTGCGGTATTCATAGCTATGGCTTCAGCCCCAGTTTTAGGATAATAAATCAATCCGCTCTTCTCAGTCGCGCCCCATGAAACCGAACCAAACCACAAACACCAAACAAAAACCATCATCACGATTAATCTAAATTTCATCCTGTATCTCCTTATAATTTTTTAAAAAATGTTATTTGCATTAGAAAAGCTATAACACCGCCAATTAAACCTGTTGTTCCGGCGAGTGTTGTGTCAAACTTTTTACGGTTTTCTATCTTCTCAAACCTAGTATTGCAGGCATCACGTTTTGAAGAACAACCCTCTTTGATATCTACCTGCAAAGACCTGATTTCAGCAAGCATGTCATAAGTCAAAGACCTGCCCGTTTGCGGGTCTGAGTTCATGTAAGTGTCCCTACTTATACCATCAAATTCCTTAGCCATATAACACTCCTTTTTGCTTTTATACTACCACAAAAGGATATACTAAAGCAATTCCCTAAAAGTCAGAGACCCCTGTATATCTGCACCACTTACTGGAGTGCCGAGCATTGTATCCATATCAGATATGGCTGTGATTTTAGCATTGTGAGATACCATATTAATTCCCATTTTTAAGAAAACTTGCTCTGAGATGTTATATGAACCGTTTAAATGTATTGTTGGACAACCATAATATACACTTATGGATTTAAAAGGAACAGCCGTACCACCACCGAATGAAGCGTCTACAGACCAATTTAATGCATCCGCATCTCTACCCATCCATTCCGGTCTTATAATACCTTCATAATCTTCGGTAAAGTAAAGATTACCTGTATGGATTTGACTTTGAGTATCTTTTATCTCTCCTGAGATGTAAATATCAGCACCATCAAACATTGCTTTTGGCTCAAACTCAAAAGTCTCAAGCTCAGTAAACGTAACTGCTGATGTAATATAATATGGTTTTGTAGCACCACTGCCAGTATATATTATTTTATAGTTCGTCGGTGTACCTCTTACCAAGGCCTTCTCATGCATGGCGATTAACTCTGCACCATCAGAAGGTACCCATACCACCCCGCTAGGTTCAAAATTCTGGCTATAAGCATGGTTACAAATTAAAGCAAAAAATACAGTGGTCATAAGTGCTAATTTTAATTTCATTTTATCCCCTTTTTAGATCCAGTTAGACCCGTCATAAATTAAAAGATGCTTACCTGGCGTTAATGGTACACCGTCAAGATAAATAAGACTTCCGTCTGAACTTGAATTAACAAACCAACCCCTGAATCCAGTTAAAAACCCTGTGCCTGTTGTCAATAATCTATCTGAGCTATCAGGATCATAAATAAATGTACCCTCAAGCCCTCCTATATAGCTTACAGTCTCATCACCTGTCATGGTTGATTCATATGTGGCATGAGCAACAACAGGGGCAGAAAATGATATAGTCCAGTCCGTTATGGTTCCAGATCCCTCATAATATTTTGCATAAACAACCAGATCACCAGTCCCAGAATTGTAAGAGGTGACAATGCAATTCATAAAGTTTGCGGAATCAGAAGTCTGAGCAATCTGAATATACATCCCTGGAAGAAAAGACTTTGAAGCATCAACCGTCAAGGATTTTGAGCCGGTTCCTATGGTCAATGAGGTTGTGCTGGTTGATGATGTATCATTAAGGTTCATTGCCTCGGCAACAGCATTGCATTGATCCCCAAAATCAGGCAAGGCCCCTAAAAATGCATCTGCTTTTGTTGAAAAATCTGCTGGCTCTGCTCTACTTGGTGGATCTGGTAAGGTGTCTATTGCCATGTTTTTGATCTCCTATTAATTAAACTAAACCCTCAATTTCTATTGAGCATATTGCATAAGCTGGGTAACTTATCACTATTGAAAAATCCTTGAAATACCCATACACAAGCAAAGATTCATATGATTCTGATCCTATCCACACAAGAGGAGATGCCCTATAATATGCAAGCAATCTATTAACCTCTGAGATATCAGCATTCTCAAGAACAACATCGCAGGTCATCTTTTTAGAATAAGGCCTTTCAACTATTATCGAGTTCCCGAAATCATCATTTTCTTTTGTGGAATAATCATGGATGCCTACTGATGGAGAATAAAGAGTCTCTCCAAAATTAGCTTTCAAACCTAAAACAATCTCGCCTACCTTGGCAATATCATCATCACCTGAATATGTAATTGTGACATCAATAACAGCGTTGTAATAAGGCGGGATGTCAGTAAGCACAAAATCTGTAATGTATGTAACGGTGCTGAAAAAATAGGTATACCAATCCACTACAGCACTGACACCAGATACAGCCGTTGATACAAGCTCTTTTGTGTAATCGTATACCACCCCCTCAATAGGATCTGTTGACACCACGCGTACAGAGGTTACATTCCCCAGATTCATAAATGCTATAGCATCCACAATTTTACCAGGAGTAAATTGGTAGGTAAAAACACCGTTATATTCAGCTTGAGAACTTATGATCTCATCAAATGATTTCCACTTGTTATTATAACCTATCTCCAGCCAACTTGGTACAGTCTCCAATACGTCAAGAGGTGGGTAATTTTGTGTGTTGCTGTCAACCAATGATTGATAAATTTTATGCACATTATCTGTTGACTCTGTGATAGTCGGGTGAGCTGCGCCCTGATCCGCAAGCTTGTTTGCTTCCCCTGTCACTCCTATAATCTCACCTAAAGTATAGTCTCCTGATCTTTCCCGGACATAGTATGTAAGTGTCGTTATTTGCTCAACCACAACAGAGGTTTCAGTTGAGGTTTGACCTGTTATTATATCGCCTGGGTCCCAATCAGTAGCCGGAGCAACATCAAGAGTGATAATCTCAAGGCCCTCAGCAACCATGATATACTCATCTGATGAATAGGTATCATTCATCGCAAATTCGTCATAATCGTCTTCGGCTAAAGATGATCCTGTTAACACTGCATCAGTAATTTCTATGGGCCTAATTATTTTCATTATACAAGCCTCTCTGCCGGCATACCGTCGTCGTCAAACCTGGATAAAATTTTAGAGATCTTAAGAGTGTTTTTTGCAAGCTGGTAATTCCCCGACTCTGTAACTTCTCTCAAACCTCTTAATTCATCTTTCAAGCCTCTGAACTCCTCAAGTGACGCCACATTCCCTGTTTTTGATTTGCGCCAAACCTCAGCCTCAGGAGCAGTCAGAACAGCCTCATTTTTGTGGGCTTTCATCAAGTACCCGTCATAAGGTACACGGTTTAGGCCTGTGGCATGTCCTGGTATTGATGCTGCCATAATATCAACCTGGGAGGTGCTAAAGTCTGCAGCCTGGGACAACTGATTAAGTACTTGAGATTCTAACCGTCTATAATCGAGCTCCGTCTCACTCATCGAGTAAGCAGAGGCAAGAAAGGTTTTTGCTGCTGCTGGTAAAGCTGTAAGAGCCTCAGTATCTCCGCCCATGGCCTGGGCATAAAGTGTGTTAAATCCTGCCTGAGTTGATACTGTTGCATTACCGCTTATATCATCAATAGCTGCTGCAAGTGCCTCTGTGATGGTCGAATATGTGCTCATGGCGTCATTTAAGTCTTCTGTAGCCCATATTTGTTCCTGTATAGACCTCAAACTCTCATCCATAGAATTAAGCTCGTCTTGTCTTGCAAGGGCGAGTGCCTCTTCTGCTGATCCCTGGGCTTCAAGCAATTCAAGTTCTAAATCAAATCTTTCAGATGCTAATTCCTCCAGGGAGGAATAATAAGAATCAGCTTGCTCAGAGAGTGCCAACAGTGTGACATAAGCTCTCTGTCCTGACTCTGTAGATAGATCAAGGCCCTGGACAAGGTCTGTGTAACCGTCTCTTGTGTCTGGGAGTATGGCATTAAGATCTGATAGAGCTCCGGTTAAATCATTCTGTAAATTAACAAACTGCTCAGATTCAGGAATGAACTCAGAGTAAAAGGTCTCAAACCCATCTTGCAGGGTGTCAAGATCTCCAGCCATGGCAATAATGGTTTCACTAAATTCTATAATTTCCGGTATAGTTCCAGTAAAGGCTTGACCAGTCTTATCAAGCATATCTACAATGATTGCCTTGTCAGTGACAAGCCTTATTGCTGTTTCATAAAGGCCTTCGCCGACTTGTTGGTATCCACTTATTATAGATCCAAATAACTCATTAACGGCCTCATCGCTTATTTTAGAAAAGTACTCATTTAGGATAGTACTAACCTCATCTCCAGTCATCCCGGCGAGGTCAAGGTCGATCGAATCAAACGAGTACATTAGTGTTTGGCTCATGCTAGTCCCGAAAAGAGTTGTTAGCTCAAGCAGGTTAGCTGCCAGATTATCATAAACTGAAAGAAGCATATCATTAATAGCCTGAGACAGATCTTCTGTCAGAATTCCAATGCTAGCTATACCAGTAAGAACAATCGAGTATGATTTATTCAAAATATCTTCGCCTGACCCAAGTTGACCTACAGAAAACCCACCAAGAGAAAGTCCCTTGGCTAGGGATAAGCCCAATGGCCCACTATAACCGCCAAAATCTGTATCTATTAAAATGCTTGCTGCTAGGCCTGAGATATTGTTGTTAAGGTCATTCATCGACTCGTTAAGCCCTGACAATTCTCGAAGCTGCATAGAATAGGTGTCCTGCAGCAATTCATGTGAGCTTGATATAGACTCGCTTCCACCCGTCCCACCAAGCACCGTGCTTGATGATTTTAATAATCCACCAGATCCGCTTGACCCTCCGCCTATTGACATCCCTACCGCTGATAAAAGCCCGGCCATTGCACTTGTCATCATAGCTATACGTTCAAATGCGGTATAAGGATCTCCTGATGTTGCTTGATTTGCTATTGCTGCAACTGCGTTTACAACCGCAAGGGTTTGCTGTACCACGATCATTGCTTGAGCTGCTTGCTGCATCTTGCTATATGCGCCAGAGCTTTCATCATACATGTTGCCGATCGTTTGAAAAGCTGAACCCATCTGACCCAATGACTCATCAACCTGTGACATTTTTTGATCATGCATGGCTTTGTCAAAATCAGCTATTCTTTGTTTTGCTTTAATGCTTGCTGCTGCTTCTGAGTCTGCTGCTTCTCCTAGAGCCTTGGTTTCTAGCTCAATCAAGTCAAGAGTTGCTTGCCTATATTCTGCTTCATATGCTGCAAGATCCTCATAAAGCTCAATCTTGGCTTTGAGTATAGCCTCTGTTTCATCTTCAGGCTCTGGAAAATTATCTGCCTGCATTGCGTCGGTGTACTCTTTCCATACTCTAGTATAATCTGAGGCCCCTATAATCCCTTGCTCAAGGGCTGTTCTTAATACTTTTTGTGCTGCTTCCATTTCAAGGGTTTCGGCAACTGCGGGTTTTATTGATGCCATAAGATCCCAGTATTCGGACTTAGCTGATTCAACAGCTTCCGCTTCCGCATCGGCTGCGTCGGCTGCATCTTGAGCGGCTTTTGCTGCTTTTTGCTGTGCCATTATTTCTGCTTCTCTTGCATCTTGAGCGGCTTTTGCTGCTGCCTTTGCTTCTGGTGTCATAGACTCTAAAAGAGCTTTCTTTTTCTCAAGGACAGCAACTAAAGCCTTTTCGGCTGTTGTCAATTCTTTTGTTGGTGTTTCTATTTCAGAAGAGTCAACAAAAAAGTTTTTTATAGCTGCTAGCTCAGATTTTATCTGTTTTATGTTGTCAAAAAGTGGCAATTTTTTAACAACTCCACCTACATCACTCATCGATATTTGGATTCTAAGTATTAATGATTCAATTTCTAATAAATCAAGTCTTAAATTACTGCCCCAATCAGATATGGCAGTATCATCGCTCAATTCTTCATTAACTCCTTTTATGCCTGATGTAATTTGCTCCACTATCTCTGCAAGCGCAGGGGTAAAAGCCTTTCCAAGCAAAACTTTTAAGTTTTCAACATGTCTCTCTAAAGACAACATCTGCTTACCTGCTGTCCCCATAGCTGCCTCATAAGATCCAGTTATAGACGAACTTGCCTTGATAACTGTGTTGACACGAGACTGTACTTTTTCAAGTTCTGACAGTTCAGTTATGTTTTTATCAAGTGTTTTTGCAAGATCTTTATATCCGTTATTAAAATTAACATTGATACCTATGGTTCTAAGCATCTCTGTCTGTGCTGACTGGATGCCGTATATCAGCCGTTCAAAAGCCTCTGAAGAGTTTATGTTACCTATGACCGCTGCGTCCTGAGCGATACGGCCCAGCTTTGTTGCATTGGTCAAATCTATTTGTGCTTGGTTCATCCTTGCGAGAGTGTTTCGACTTTGAACCATGCTGATACCAGTAGTTTCAAGGGATTTTTGGAATTCATCCATTTGCGCTGCTGAATATCCCGCTATGTTTCCGACCTGGTGCATAACAACACCAAGAGTTTCATATCTGGCAGCAAGTAAAGTTGATTCTTTTATCTGTGAGGCAAGCAAGCTGGCAAGTTTATAAGCTCCATAGGCTACTGCAAGCTGTTTAAGGATAGATACTTGATTCGTGAATTGTTTGTTCAGAGATTCAGTTGCTTTTTCAGATGAATTACTTTTGCCTTTTAGAGCATCAAGATTTTTTCCTGCGGTTACAACGCCTTTTGAATCGACTTTGATATATAGTGAGGCTATGTCTTGTGTCATTTTTTTAAACTCTCTGATATAAAGATTCTGTCAATCCGCTTCAAAACTTGTATTTCCCACGCTTCAGGATCTTGTTTTGTTAAGTCTGCCCATGCCTTGATCTCTGTATATGTCAAAGGGCTTGGCCCAATATCGCTATAACCACGGCCACCTGACAGATCACAAAACCATTCCCAAACGTACTGGAGGCATTCGTCATATTCAACAGGTGTAAGCTGTTCTGGAGTTCGTCCAGTTTGTCTTTCAACAATTTGCAAATGCTCCCTAAGAGTACCACCGTCTTTCTGCCTCTTATTAAGCTCAAATTCATTTTGTGCATACCCGATCAGGCCATATCCAGGGAGGCGATTTTTATTATCATCCTCCCCGGCAGGTTCACCAATCAGGCCTTGATAAAATTTGCTCTGTCACCTATCGCTGTGTCAACCTGTTCTCTGATCCATGGAAACCTAGTATAAAGGGCCTTTGCTGCCTCAACAGAAAACGGTACATCTTTTTTATCAAGAGGGATTGTGTTTCCGTCCTGTGATCTCCATCCAGTGGTACACTCTGCAAGTAAATCAAGCCCGTTGTCTTCTATCTCTTCCTGAGATGGAGGGGCGATCTTGCCAGACCTAAATCCAGTTTTTGACATGCGGTCCATACGTTTCTTGTTCTGCTTTTTTGATATCTCCTGAAAACGGTCTGAGTCCTTACCCAGCACTGTGATCACAATACCTGTATCCTCATTTGTGGCAGGATTATAAAGCTCTACATCAAACCCACTGTTAGACCCCTTGACAGTATCAAGATTGCTCAAATCAAACTTACTCATGATGCTCCTTTCTTTTAAGTGTTATTTAAAGGGGCATTTCTGCCCCGGTATGGCTATGATAAAGTGCTGTCCTGAATGCTTAGTGTGGTTGACAGGGTGTCTGTTGCTGTTACTCCAGTGTCCCCACCTGCATTAGTATCGAGCAGAGCTGTAAAAGGCATGGTCTGAATAATACCCTTTTCCCCATCATCCTTAGAAGACCCACCCACCTTAACCCTTGGCATTGAGAACGATATGAACTCCGCATCATCATCATTGCTTGTGGTAAAAGCGCATGCGATAGAAACCTCTGTCTCATTTTTGAAATAATCCCTGAATGTGGCATCCTCAAAATATACTGACATGTTTCCAGTCACAACCACTTTGCCATCAAAAAGATCCGGCTTGACATCTGATCCCACAACAGGCTCATTCGTAAGGTTGGCTGCAATGCTGAAATCAAGGCTTGTAATCAGGGCTATACTTGTGCCCTCTACAGTGATCACGCCGTTTACTGCTGCAACAATACCCTGTGTCGAAGCATCAAGAACCGCTGAAAAATAAGGAGATTCCCCAGTCTCAAGGAAATTATGATTAAGGCCCATAATGCCGGTGTCAATCGTTGCAAGCCCTGTGGCTGGCAGGCTGATATTCATTGAGTTGGGTTTTATGTCATAGTATACTTCTGACAGGTCTACATCTTCAAAGTAATGTTCCATTGTAAACCAATCCTCTGTATGGCCAGTCAGAGGAGTCCATGTTTTCTTGCCTGTTACTGTAGTAGTAACGGCTTGGCCTTTTGCCTCTGTTGTGAGAGTTGATCCGTTAAGGGCCAAAACAGTCAATACAGTGTCTGTGACAGCTGTAATCATCAGATTGATACCGTTATTGGCTGTGGCCGTGAAGCCTGTACACCTGATCACATCCCCTATTTTAAAACCATCTTCTAACCATGATCCGAGCGCGTCATCTCTGGTCAATGTCCCTGCTGCATCGGAGGCAACATTTGAGTTTGCTGCATCCGAAACACCGGCTATAAAATCCTTTCTAAGGATTGCAGCCATGAACAGGTCATATGTTCCAGGGGAGAGTTCACCGTTGAGTGTCCCCTCTACTGACTGCACACCATGCCTAAAGTCTGCGACCTGTCTGTCTGGCCGAATCTCGTTTGACTGATAAGTCTCTTTAGTGAGGTTAAGATCACTAGTGACCCTCCTCATATACTGAGCTGTGGCAAGTCCTGCAACTGCTACAGTTCCCTGTGTTGCCTGTGGGGCCAGAATTACTTTTTTCTCTATACCTGATGCTATTGACATGATATATCTCCTTTAATGGTTAATGTACTCCGGCAAACCACCGGATATTGATAGGTATCATCCATCTGTCACCATCAGCCCTGCCTTGCATGATCTCCGGTGTTTTTTCTATTCTTACCGTGATCCCTCCTGAAGTTAAGGAAGTTCCACGAGCGAAAGTCGTTTTTATAAGCTCGGCCCTTGCCTCTGCTGTGGCTGTCCCTACCATTGTAGGATAAAACAAATTAATTTTGAATATACCTATAAGCCTGTGATAGTCATCCCCCATAGTTGGATTCTCAACAGAAGGCATTACATATACAGCTTGATAAGGCGTACCATCAACGGGGTCATATTTAACACCCTCCCATGCTGTGGCAAGTGCTGGAGTCATGTTGTTTAATTGGGTCTGTAGTGCTGCCCTGACAGATACTATTGACATTAGACAATCACCCTTGACTTAATTTGTTATATATGTCATTATTAAGCCCCATAAAGGAGGTAATAAAATGATTTTTGAACAATGGAAGCCCATTAACAATTTTGAATATCAATACGAAATATCCAACCTTGGTGAAGTAAAATCTCTCAATAGATTTTGTAAAAGTCGCTGGAACACTAAAAAACCTGTACGCGGTAAAATTATGAAAAATCAAACAACTAAACAAGGTTATAAGTATATTATTCTCTGTAAAAATGGGCGTAAAACTAAATTTTTTATTCATAGGCTTGTTGCTGCTGCCTTTATTCCAAATCCTGACAACCTCCCTCAAGTTAATCATATTGATGGTATTAAATTTCATAACTTTATTGAAAATCTTGAATGGGTCACATCTCAACAAAATTGCCATCATGCCCTTGAAAACAAATTGTATGAGACGGCAAAAGGAGAAAAAGCAGGCCACGCAAAGCTGACAGAAGATATTGTTAGAGATATTAGAAAACAAGCAGCTAAAGGGATATACCATAAAGTTCTTGCAAAACAATACGGTGTTGGCCGAAAAGCTATTACTAAAATAGTTAATTTTCAGAGATGGAAACATATAGTTTGATAAAATTATCATTTAAGGTTAATAACCTCTTCATTCACAATATTTTGAAATTCTAATGCTGTCAATGCCAAAAACCCATTTGGAGCTTGTCTGCTGTATCCGTCTTCAAGCCTCTCAATATAAGGCACTGAATTTTGGATAAAAAAAACATTATCTCCTGGCTCTTTGGGTACTGCATCTGTTATTTTTTGGATAGTTGAAGCCCCTCCAGGTGAGGTGTCAACCCCGTCAATTTCTTGGACTACCCTGGCCCCCATTGACAACATCCAGTTAAAACGAGCATGACCTCCAACATAGCCTGGTGGTGGTGTGCTCTGCCAGAAATTAGCATCTCCTACAGGTGTTCTTGCAACCAACTTTTGCCCTACACTAACCAAAGTATTCCTAACCACAGAATTTGAGTTTTTCACTGCTTTTTTTGCAAACTTATTTATATCATCAGCAAAGCTCATTTAAGCCCTCAAATTGATCTTATATAAAACCACTGTTCCTGCTGGTGAAACTCTGTTCAACGGTGCTACCATGGTGTAAGTTGTCCCTGCTGCATCCGTTACCTTATCCCCCAAAACAGGCGCATCAAGGACCGCTCCGGCAGTATTCAGAGGAGATAATAAAAGCTGTTTATCTGTATTTTTTATAGTGGTGCCGTCAACCATGTTATTGCTCCACCCTACTATTGCACCGGTTCCTGTCTGCTCTGTCTCTGTGTTTGTCACTCCACCTGTTGCCGGGTCATATGTTCCAGGCACAATGTGAGTAATCGTAACTGTCTGGCCTTTACCCACTAAAAGCCTGTCTGATGTATTTTGCATCCTGTCATAAAATGTCATGCTACACCCTCACCAGACCCATACAGGGACCACTACTTGAGGCGTTGAGGTAAGGTTTCAGCATTGCGTCAATTGCCCTGTATCTCGTGTATTGTGGTGATGCTTTATCATACTCAACCTCAATCACGTCAACCTTTTGTCTTATCACCCCTTGTGTAAGATCCGGAGCAAGCTGACCCGTGCTTTGTTTCAGGGCCAGCTCTGCACACGCTCTCTGTACTTCCACTGGGACCTCATCCGTATCAACTGACCAACTATCCCGGACCACCCCGGTCCTAGGCCAATCAAGAGCTTGGTCCTCTGTGTACCTGGCACCCTGCCAACGCTCACGGTACATCTGAGTAATATATTCAGTTGCAAGCCTGAGATATGCCTCTCTAAGCGTGTCAGTGGCTATAGCATCCCATGCAACAACGCCCCTATTGCCAAAGTATGTGGAGGCATCACTCACAGAGATATAACTCTCTGCATCAGATTTACCGGTTCCGTCTTCGACTATTAGTGCCATTATTCCGTCTCTTCCTCGTGTAAAATATCAATACTTAAATAATTTGCATTAGTGTAAGATGTTACCCTTAACAATAAAACTAAACCCTGTTCCAAAACTGATTGTGCTGCCTCATTTAATCCACCTATTTTATTCGATCCCCATCTTTTTTGATATATAACCCCAACTGGCCCCGTGCTTGTTACTGTAGGAGTATGATACACTTCAAATTCGTTAGTGTAAGACACATTAACATTTCTTGATGCAGAGGTTATTAAAGTGCCATTATCTGAAATAACAGGAATAGGATAAACCTCATACCCTGCCTCAAGTGTAGCCTCGACTACAATTCTGCTATGTACCCGTGTGCTAGTATCGAGTGCAATAAGTAAAAAATCCTGTGCAGTTCCAGTACCGGCTGTCCAAAAATAATGACTCCTAAATGCCTGACCTAAATCTATCATTCCCTCTTCAAATGTTCTTGACATAAACATTTTTTTATATATAGCAGACAGCCAGCCACGGACACCCCACCCACCATCAGGCATGGTCTGCGGGCTTGAGATATCGGCTCCGTCTTGGGCCATTTGTCTGACTGTTTCTGTGCTGCCTGATATAGCCATTGATACCCTTTAATTAATAAGCTGTTCCAAGTGTTACTCTACGCCAATTTGTGTCGGATATAGTGTTTGCAGCAATGCAATGATATAGGTATGAGGCATCGGCGCAGGTTTCGTTTGCAATACCCACCGTGCCGTCAACACCAGCGGTTTCAGTTCCTAGTGTGGTATCATCCCATGCCGTATTAGCAAGGGCCTCTGTCACTGTAATAAGATCACCAGCCACGCCTTTTGTTTTTGCTGTAACTATTTGAGTTGTATCGGTGTTAGTTCCGGCTGTTACATCTGGATTAATCACTGTTCCCGTAGAATAGTTAGTTCCTTCTGTAGCTCCTGAATTTATAGCCAATTTCATATTATCCAGGGCTGTGGCTTCATCTCCACCATATAAAATCTGGTCAACGATCGCTGCTGCCTCATCCTCGGATAGGGCATCCACAAAAGTATAAACTCGACTATTTATTGCAAAAGTTGCTCCTGAGGTAGTTACTCCAGGGTTAGAATTACCTGTACCGCCTCCTATGGTAGTGTCAGCCCATGCAAGGTGTGCGCTGCCCTCAGTGGTAGGATATGCGTTTACAGTATCGCCCGGAGCCCTAGCCAATATTGTTTGCACAGTATCCGTGTTGGTTGTTGCGACAACTGAAGGATGTACCAAAGTACCGGCGTAATAGTCTGAACCATCGCCTGTGCCAGTTGCATTAATTGCAAGTTTTAGAAAATCAAGCGACTCCGCAGCACTTACCCCAACATTGATATCATAGGCCTGTGCAGGGGTGTCCATAAACCTATATTCTGTAGTATTTATTAAGACTGTTTCGCCACTTGCGACATTGGTCGCATCACTCACAATTTCAGTTGTGGCATGTGTGGCAGGAACAAGGGCACCAGATGATGTCAGCTTGGCTTCTGATGCAACTGCATTCACCGGCGTTTTTTCTGGGAGAGCAAGGAGTACCGGACTCATTTTAGATGCCACAATATCATCAACTGTCTGTATTGCTCCGCCAATGTAAAGGTCCCCAGTAATTACCTGGGTACCTCTTTTTACTGATGTTTCAGCCCCGTAAGATAGGCATGTCAAGAGCATTGATAACACAAAAAAGAATAATGATAATTTTATTTTTAATTTCATGGCCTAAGCCTCCTCTTTAAGAACTGCGATAAGATCAAGTTTGTTCATCCTGGATGCACCCTTGATCTTCTTGTCTTTGGCAATTGTTTTTAACTGTGAAAGGGTCAGCTCTTTGAGAGCCATAGTTTCAGGATCGTCTTGATCTATTTCAAGCGATTCAGCATCGTTTATGCTGCTATTCTTGACCTCTGGAGTTGACGACCATCTGCCAGACTCGTGAGCCAAAAATTCATTTGCGTCAATCCTGTGGACAGTTAAAGGCTCAGAGTCATTTTTAAGGTCATATATTGTGACTATGCCTGTGTCTGTTATGATCATGGTAATCCTTTAATGGTGGCACAATTCAAGAACCATGCCACCATGAGAATCTAGTTACGTTTGATTGACAGCCAGATCTTTGTAGTGATTGTCTCTGCTGTGCCGTTAAGGATCAGCAAATAGGCTCTGACATATCTCATCACAGTTCCGTCCTGCTCATTTCTAAAAGGTACGACAAAACGTGATCCATCTGCACCCACTGCTGTGGTACCCACTACTGTATCAGCGTGGCCAAGCTCTACCATGGACAGAGTTACAAAATCAGAACCGAAACCGGTTGTGTTGGTACCCTGGAGCTTGATTTCGTAGTTCTCGTCTGTGCCAAGCTCGATGTCAGACACATCAACAATCATGTTACCAGTCACAAGGCCATCTCCAAGGTCAACTTCCTTTGCGACATCCAGGACCTTACCAGCCTGAGAGGCAACTATTGGGGAGGAATCACCCGCACTGTCAAGGGAATCCTCAAGCAGCAAATCTGCATCGTAAAGAAAATCCTCTTTTAAATATGTAGTCATTTTATTTGTCTCCTGTTTAAAAAGTTTATGCCCCTATAAAGGGGCTTATTACTATGCTGTTACTGCTGTTGCAGAGCTGATATTCCAAAGCCTTGTAGCTGCTCTTGGATGATAAAGGGCCATGCCCACCAGCCACTCAACCAGAGTACGCCAGATCACGCCTGAGTCAGTTTTTCCAAGGTCCTCAACTTCCATCACGCCATTCTGGATACCCTCAAGCATTCCGGACCTAAAAGAAACAACATAAACGCTTGTTGCGTCAGACCCTGCATCACCAGCAGTCTCAGTCAGTGGAATGATATCAGTATTGGTGTTGTCCTTTCCAGCATCAAGAATTGGAAGCTCACCATATTTTGTAACCTGCCTTCCCCAGTCATCCTGTGTGAAATTGATAAGACCACCAATAGTGGAAGTTCTTGACGCCTGAGTAAGCAACCTACGCATTTTCTTATTCATTATGATGTGACTTGGCTCCTCTGTCTGATCAATAGCCTCATCTAGCTTTGCAAGGGTCAAAGCCCCAACAGAGTCTGTGTCATTTGTGGTCACTGCAATTTTCTGGTCATTATCAAGCCGTCTCTGGAGTCCATCAAACTCTTTAGGGTCTGATGTTGAGTCACCCTTGATAATGTTCTTTGCGATCTTAAGGGATAGAGCCTTGACTTTCATTGCCTCGTGCTTTCCTCTTACACCCTCACCAAACATCTTGATAAGTGCCCTATCAACATCAAGGGTACCACCAGCGATTTTAAGTGGGTCGTGCTGAGGATTGATAACACCGGCGCTTGATGTATATTCCTCATTGATGCCACGGAATGCCACACCTGGTAGAGTTGCTTCCTGATCATAATCAACCCCTGATCCCATGATGTTTTCAAAGACCATAGCGTTTACCACCTCATTTGATTTGGCAAACAGCTCAATGATAGTTCCTCTTTTTGTGTTGAGACCTACGTCTTTTGCATATTCTAACAGTCCTATTGCTGCCATAATGATTCTCCTCTAAAAGTTATGTTTTAAAATAAAAAAGCCGAGCCTAAAGGTTTGTTGACCCTTCAGGTCCGGCTTAGCCGTTTTAATCTTTCCCCTTAAGAGAGAGATTTATATAATTACTGCTATGTGAATCTAGCTTTTATCGCCACCACTATTGTTTATCGCATCGAGTCTTGCTTCTGGAGACAACTTGTTCAAATCTTCGCTGCCACCCTTTGACCCGTTACCACCTGCCCCACCACCTGAGTTAACTGCTGCGCTCACAAACTCTTTACCGTCATCTGATCCAGCCCAGTCCTTTACAAAGTCACTTAGGACCTTATCACCTACCTTAGCAACCCTCTTGTCTCCGTCTACTTCCAAGGTAACTTTCCCCTTAAGTAGTGCAGTTGATGCTTTAAGGAACTGTGGATTCTTTACACCGTTTTCGATCAGTGCCTTTGAAAGCCCCTGATCAACAAGCAAATCGTGGACCACCTTAGACTCTGCCTCTCTGCCCTTATTAGCTTTCTCGGCCTCTGCTGTGGCTGTCTTAGCCTCTTTCAGTGCCTTGGTGAGCTTGTTCTGTGTGTCGTCAAGTTCTGTCTGGAGTGCAAGGTAATCATCTGGGTCAATCTCACTGTTCTTCTGGAGCTTCTTAACCTTGCCCAGTAACTCAGAATTCTTGTTTTTGAGGCCTTCTGTTGCCTCACTCACTGCCAACTCTACCGCTTCCTTAATCGCCTTCTTGGTCTCTTCATCTTTTGGATCATACGCCATTCAGCTTTTCTCCTTTTAAATTATAGGTATTGGGTTAATTGTTAATACAAGAATTGTTTTTAACAGCTTCTGCCATGATACGCTCTGCTGTTTTTATATCTTTTGCTCCAGCTATGTTATCCCAAGCATCTATCCTGTAAGGTTCTATACCTATATCATTTAAAATTTGCGTTAATTCATCTTTATTTTTTGCTTTAATCTTCCATGATCCTTCCCCAACAGTTTTACTTTTGCCTTTAATTAAATATTCCATTCTTCCTTACTCCCTTGGAGTTGGTTTATGGGGCGTTGCCCCTGAAAAGTCCAGGCCATAAGCCTATTAATTAATAAAATATATTAAAATCAGCATAATGTCAATTATAATTCTTGACATATATAAATTTATTCAGTATTGTCTTTATATCTTTTCATTCTGCGCCTCCTTTCCAGACAAGCCCCTCGCAATTAATTTTGTGAGGGGTTTTGTTTATTTAGCAAGCCCCTTTAATTCATTAAGCGTCAATTCACGCCCATTACCATCAACCAGATCCTTAAGCGTGATCTTTCCATCCCTCCATAATTGAGCCCTGCCCTTGCCTAACACATTATCCTGATACTCTTTGGAGTGCCGATTCAGAAAGCTCTTAAAGGATATATCAGCGTCTATCTGACCCAAATCACTGGCCCTTGTCCCTGGTGGTGGCTCTTTGATTTGTGGATAGCCAAGCTCTTTATATGATTTTAAGAGCATTAAAATCATGCTACGACATCCCGGATGCCTCGGTGTCCCTCCATCAAAAGGTAGGCCATTACCGTTAATAGGGTTGTACTCAAGATCCCACTCCGCACCTGAATATGCTATACATGTTTTTGAGGTGTGGCTATCCAGAGTTGAAAGCTGATAATACCCGTTTGCTATGTCCTCATTTTCCTTATACACGGCCATGCGTGCATCATTTGTGACCTGGGCTACTGTGTCATGCACCATGGTTGAAGCGTTGCGCCTGAGAGTGCTATCTGGAAACCCTATACCTGGCGTGGTTTTTGATCCAAACACCCTTGATATTATCTGCTGCTGAGTCTCACCTGAAAGGATCCCTAAACGCACCTGGCTTGAAAAGCTCCTCTTTAATCCGTCTGACTGCCTAGACCACCAATCCGATAGAGGCATACCCTCAAGTAACGGCTCAGAGACTAAGGCTTTTATCGTGCTAGCATTTGGTAGAGATGCTGTAAGGCCTATATCACCGATCATCGTTGCAGTATGCCCCACCTCATACTCTGCAAGATCCAGAAGGTCAAATGAATCATTGATCCCCACATATGCGCTCTGTATAATTTTATTAGACTCTGCAAGGATCTTATTGACCCTAGCTTTCTGGAAAGAAGTCAGATCATTGTTGAGCTTATTTTTTAACTCAACCCTGAGCTGATCCAGGAGCGTAAAAACACGCTTACGCTCTGATGCAGAGAGGCGCATCAAAGCGAGCTGGTGTTCTATGCTCTGGTCTATTAATGTTAGCTCAGCTCTGTTCAATATTAAATCCTCTTATTATTAAGCTGCGCCTGGTGATCCTCAAAAGTAAGGTCAGGTGGTACGGCCTCTTTTTTCTGTAGATTCCAGAAGAAAACCTCGTCTGAGATAGAACCCATCTGCTGAGCTCCAACCCATGCTGTAAGGTCCTGTGGGTCCATATCTGATGGTAAAAAGTCATTGTTGATAGTGACTGACACCTCATCACTTGGACTTCCTGCCCACTCACAAAACAAAGTCAACGCCTGAGTCAAACCTATACCCATGTTGACCGCTATACTTGCGAGTACGCTGTCTTCACCTGCCCTGTGTATCTGTGCGGTCTGCGCTGTCTCTGTGGCTTTCTTCTCGGATGATAGGAGCCTTGCGCCAAGGATCGCCATTTGATTTTCGATCTTTTCTTTTTCTGTGGATATGGCTGAAAGCCCCTGGCCCGTAAATTCGAGATATCCTGCCTGTGCGCCCACCTCAGAAAAAACCCATGCAGATGTTGAGCCTATACACAAAGAGTCGTTATCATCTTTGTTGTACCCTGATACCCATGGTTGAGGCAGTCCTGTAAAATGCAGACCATGTTTAAGATCAGCATCAAGCTTATAATGGGCAATATTGCAGTCCATAAGATCAATCAGGGGCGGTTCTTTTACGGCTGGTGTGGTGTCATCAGGATTGATAAAAAAAAAAGGGATCCTGTCCAGATTAACTCCATTAACTATTGGGAATAAATCATCACCTATTTGCTCGTCCTCACCGTCCTTGACCTTGAATATCCTGACCCTGTATACATACCCGATATCAGTTTTTACAAGATCCAGTACTCTATACTGACACTCTGTCTTATGCTCAAACTCGTTCTCTGAGATGTCTGAATCTTCTTTTATCACCACCATGGTAAGCTGAATTTCATTATTTATGCGCTGAGTCTTCCAGTTTATAATGCTCTCTGTGATGTAGTAGTTCATGGAGGGTCTAAGGTTGGACCTTTCCGCTTCGGCCAAAGACATCCCATCAGTACTACCCTGGGGATAGTCAACAAGTATGCCCACACGGACCATGGTTTCCACCTCGTTTGCGACCTGCTTTGCAAAGGTGGTGAAATTCTTTCCAGCCATGGTTACGTCTTCCAGTAGTCTTTCAACTGATGCAGGAACAACAACCTCAGGGGGATTCCTGAATAGCATCCCTGTCAAGGCCTCGATGGTTCGCCATGTTGCGTTAAAAAACTGTGCCCTGCCCTTGTATGCATTATATTCATCGGCGTCTTGCTCAGTAAGCTTAGGCAGGTATGTTGTGCCAGCGTCATGCATGGCCTTTTGTCCTGATGCAGTGTCTCGGCATTTCTTCCACTGGTCTACCATTTTTTTATAGTCTGGGTGCTGGGTTTCTACTTTGCTTTTTGGCATGTTGGTACCCCTCTGTTTTATTCGGTTCTGTAATAATAAATCAAATGCCGATAAAAAACAACTTTTTTGCATTTTTATTAAATATATCTTGTTTTCTTCTTGACATAATTATAAATAAAGCGTAAATTGTAATCAACAACATCGGGGAACGCAATTAACCAAAAACATTTTAAACAAGGAGAGCACAATGGCAAGAATCTCACACAAAACAGTCAATATGCAATGGGATACATTCACGGCGGAAGAAATTAAAAATATCAATCCTGAGGCTGTAGCTATGATGCTTAATAAATATGCAAAAGATAAAGCGTTGGCAGAATTTGCAAATGGAGTGTTAGAACGTTTGATTAATGCAAAAACAGGGATGGATTCAATCGAATTAGCTATGGAGATTGATAATCGGGACCTAATAGCCGAATCCATGGAATAACCCCAAACCTGGGAGCCTAACCGCTCCCAAAAGGAGAAACAATATGAGCCTACACATACCAACTAAAAAGGCCTTATTTAAAATGGTGGATAACCTCACACTCCGCACTAAAATACAAAGAGAGGTTTATCATGTTTTTTTAGAGGATAAAACCAATCTGGTACACGTCAGGATTGAAGATCTGCCAAAAGGTAAATATATGGTGTACGAGATGAAGGTTGAAGATGTCGGACGGTATAAAGCAATGGATGGGGAATGGGAATTCTCAAACATGGACGATTGGTATTCTTCCCACAATAAATAAGGATAAAGGAGAAATATGAAAAACCACGGAGGTAAACGCACAGGCGCAGGAAGACCCAAAACGGGCAGGGTTAAGGTTGGCTACACCCTTAAGCCCGAAACAATAGGTATTTTAAAAGTTTTGTCTAAAAAAGAGGGATTAACAATAGGAGAATATATAGACATGATGACAGAGGGCTTCTTTTTATCCTACTCTGATGACATTGAAATAAAAATACCACGTCTTAAAGCGGATTAAATACCCCCAATCCTAACCCTAGACATAGGCTTGATCACTGGGAATTCATAAGCTGGAAAGTAGCTGAATGAATCGTTCTGGTGGTCAAAGCCTCCTTTTTTATCAGGCTCACCGTTCTCATTGTAGGCTTGCTGTTCAAGACACCTTGCAATAGTGGGGCAAGCCTTTTCATTAACTTTTATCTTTCCCTTTTCAAATGCAAGATTTGTTGACAGAACACGGTCTTTGACTGCTGGGTTTGAATTATTTACACGGACCTGGAATCCTGCTTGCTGCAGCAAGGTTATGTCTGTCTTGGATGCTCCTACTGACTTCCTGCTTTTACCACTTGCGTCAGGGTAGATATAAATCTTATTATCTGGGTATCTGCCCTCAAGGAGCCTGATCACTGCTGGAGTATCAAAAGCGTCTTTGATCTCATCCACTGCATGATATGAGTCTGCTCTCTGCACAAAGATAGATGATGCCATATGATCAACATTGAAGTCCTGCCCGATGAAAAGTGGCTCACCTTTCTGTACCGTCTCCCTGGATTTACAAGACTCCCTATCGTAACTATAATATACTGTACCAGATGTGAGGTTGACAAACCTGCCCCTTATGTATGCATCAATTAAAGGCTCTGGGTAGGATTCGTACAGGGATGCTATATAGTCATGAGGCAGGTTCTTTTCGTTGTCGTATGTTGAAGCCTGGATAATGCCGTAATTATGGGCAAGGTCTGGATTCTCTGATACGTCCTGGACAAACTTCTTATGACAGAACCTAAACCCCTCTGGTGTGGTGGCGATGTCTATGCCGTTTTTAAGGCCATCAACTTTATATCTCATCCTTGCTATAATCTTTTGCCATGCTTCATTGGCCTTGTTTATAGGCAGGGTGTCAAGCTCATCAACCATAGCATTTCCGATTTTAAAGCCCACAATACTGCTTGGCTTGTCCATGCTACGGCATTTTATGACGCCCCTAAGCTTTCGCCCCTCAAAGACCTGAACCTCATGATTCCCCTGTTTAATGTCTGCAATCAACCCGAAATTATACGCCACCTCTTCAATGGTGGGGTAAAAAACGTCTCTTATCGTTGTATAAGTGGGTGCGAAATACCCTTGATTAATCCCAGGGAATCCCCAAAAATGACTACAACCAGCCATTGAAATTACAAAAGTCTTGCCAGTCCCAAATCCAGCACAAAACAGTCTGAACTTGTTGGGCATATTTAGGAACCTGCCCTGGGGCAGGTTGGCTTTTAGATTCAAGGCTTATCAATAATATCAGAAAAGTGTTTTTTTATTTTGACCGAATCATTGTAAATACATACAGAGAAATGGCCTTGCCCTTCATCAAGTTGAGCTCCACAAAATATACATTCACCCTCACACGATCCTTTCACCTGCAAATCAGATTCTATAATCATATCTAAGAGACTTATTATATCACTTGTCTCCATCTTCTACACTCTCCTTTTCATCTTCCTTTTCAACAGAGCAATCTTCTACATTTATCACAACTGATACAGGGGTGGGCTTATTTAGGTCATCATTGGTATGTGCTGCAACAGGCCCCTCTATCCTCTCATACATCAATTTAGCTGCGTTATGATTACCTAACTTCGCCTCTCTAAACATTGCCTTGTCTACCTCGGACAAAACAGGAGCATACCTTTTGCGCCTCTCTGCAAGGCCTTCCTGCTCAATCTCTGTAAGCTGTTCCTTAGTAAAAACTTTGTACATGCTACTGATTTCTTTGTACCCTAATACCAATAAAGCCATTTCCGACCGATTAGGAAAATCATTATCAGGATCAGAAAGGAACTCTATCAGTTTTGCCCTGTGCATGTCGTAAGCTTTCATATATTTGTCGTATTATTACCTGTAAAGTACTAGTAAAAACCTGGGATTAATAAATTACCAAGCATAACCGCTCTTGATCACCTCTATCAATTCGCTTGCTTTCATTCTTTACCGTCCCTTTCCATGGCTGCTGCAAAATCCTTTCTCCAAGCTGCCATTGCCTCTACATACCCAATCACACTGACTATACCATAATTGGGCATCCTATCAAGCACCTGCTCAAGCGTTTCAAGCTCTGGTTTTGGTGGGTCAATGATAAGCCTCTTTGTAGCTGGCTTGCCGTCCAACTTGGCTTTACGTAGCTTATGACCCTCTTTAGATCTGCCTAAAAAAGTATCGCCCTCTTTGACCACTCCATACCTGAGTCTATCAATATCAACAACATCAACATTGCCTAACCCACCTATCGAGGTAAAAGATTCCCACGAAATATTAATATCGTCCACATCTTCAGGAACCTCAAAAAACTCTATAACAGCCACTTTCTTTGTTTTCTCTTCCATCCTATCTCCTTTTCATTCTTTAGATTAAAATCTACGCTGCTGGTATCTCCCTTATATCCTCAATGGTAATCGGGCTTTCCTCTCTAATATTCATATCCTCGACCACCACACCATTGATAGTAGTGTCATAGGTCCCCTCAAAAATAAAAGTGATTGCTGTATCAGGAATAAGATTAGATTGTAGATCATCACCAGTCAACCCCACCTCCATGGATGCTGACAGAGGGGATATGGCAACCTTTCTCCGACTGTTTATAATGTTGCCCCTACTATCCAATAGAGTATAAACCCCAGTCTTTGGGATCTGCTCTGATCCCTCCTGGTCTTCCACATCTATAGTAACGACTATTGTGCTGCCCTCTGCTACTGATCCTATGGAAGTCATGATACACCTATGTTAAAGTAAAGATTGATGTCCCAAAGTCTATATCAAAAGACTCACCGTCCTGAAGCGTGATTGATGATCCATAATCCCACCAGCATACAAGAGGGTCATCAGTTGCCGTATCGTTGTATATTACAACATAACGGAATGGACCGACTGTGCCACCTGATGCCGTTATAGTGATGTCAACCCCGGTCAGTGACCCAACACCTGCGGTCTCAGTATAATCGTTCTGGATGTCAACAGGAGCCGTGTAACCGTGTTCATTTGTGATCTCTGCAAGATCTGCTTTCTGAGTGTCCAGTGCTGCGTCTGGCGTGGCATTGGTTAGGTATGCGTTGAGTGTGTGCCCAGCTGCCTGGAGTTCGTGTGTTCCAATTCCGACCTGAAGGTTAAAATCTTGAAACTTGTTATATGTTGCCATGTTGTCCCCCTGTTAAATTGATATTGTTATGTCTGGCTTTTTAGATCCAAATGTTGTACCTGGTGTTTTTGACCCAAAACTAGAAGTAGGCTTTTTAGTTGAAAAAGTGATTATCAACTCACCACTAGGAAGTGTCTCACCTGACCATGTTAATGTTACATCAGAACCGACCAGATTAAAAGATCCTGTTTCCAATGATAATACAAAATGCTTTAAAAGATCTGCATCCTGTCCTGATATATTAAAACTACCACTGGCAGATGTCAACAGCCTATTAAATAGCAGACTTGCGTCTTGGCTTGATAAGTTTATTTCTCCAGGATCTAGGCTTAAAACTCTGTTGTATCTCAAGTTTGCTTCAAATCCTGAAATTGCATAAGATCCAGATTCAGCGATTATTCCTAAATCAGAAGAATTGTATATTAAATCTGCATCAAATCCTAATAGGGTGTAATCGCCTGAATCACATCCTAAAATATAGTTTTTGATTAAGGAAGCGTCTTGGCCAGAAACATAATAAGCTCCACTATCAGCACCAATAGACCTATTAAACAAAAGGCTTGTATCTTGCCCTGATATCTCTAGGCTTCCAGATTCTAATGTCAAAATCCTTTGGGCCAACAATGAGACATCTTGACCAGTTAAAGTATAGGCTCCACTATCAGCAGAAAGAGACCTATTATATAATAAAGACACATCCTGCCCAAGCAAAGAAAAAGTCCCTGCCTCGGCAGACAAAAGCCTGTCATATAAAAGGGTAGTATCCTGTCCTGATATAGCTAGACTTCCATTATCAGCATTAATTAACCTATTAAACAAAAGGCTTGAATCAGAACCAGCAAGAGAATATGCTCCTGGGTCAGCCTCTAAAGTGTAGCCTGTCGGCGTCCCACTATCCCCCATCATCCACACAGGTGTTGGTTGCTGGAACATGGCGTATGGGTTTTGGTGGAGTTGTGATATTTCTGATGGTGTTAAGGCTACATTGAATATATAAACATTATGTATTATGCCGTTATATGTAGTGTTTGTGCCACCTACCCTATCCGATCCAAACACTAGTGTGGTTGGCGATAATATTGAGTCCGAATGGGTATAACTATTTAAGTCTCTAACACCGTTTACATATTGTGACAACCCCCCAGATGCTATACTATTCCTAACCCACGCAACAGACGTTTTAACATTATCAAAGACAGAGAGTGTAGTGTTGCCCTTATTCCCACCGTCATATATTCTGAGAGTCCCATTAGCATCTATTACCCATGTGGGGTTATAGTTATCAAAAGCAATTAAACCCTGATTTGTAGCTACTGATTTTTGTGTCACAGTCGCAAACACAGTATAATTACTGACACCGATTGCCCCGATACCAGGAGATGTTATATCAATTCTTTGGTCTAATGTGCTATCAAATAGTATTCCGTCTGGAGTCCATACCGGGACATTTCGCCATACTGATCCATCACTATACCCAATAGAGTCATTAACTAAACTTCCAACCCCCTCATTCATAATCCACGCACCCACAAGCCCCCTAGCAAGTGGGTGTGTTTTATTGAGCTGTGTACCTCTATATGGTTTTGTCCAAGACACTATGTGGACTCCCAATATCGGCCAGAGTAAATGATAGTCTCGTTTGTGATAGAGTACGTGCTATCATTGTTTGTCCGTTTGACAGCAATATAAGAAAGGTCCTTTACAGGGATAGTAATTACAGATGTAGCTCCAGCGTCCACACTCACCTCTATTGAGAATATTGGTATAGTATCCTCAGTGGTACCGCTATCAGAAGAGCTCAGAATCTCTATAGTACAGCCCTCTGAAGCTGATGCATTGAAGGTGCCTTTCCATTGGATATCTACTAAATCATACCCTCCTGTAGTTATATCAAGATCATCTGTATCTGTTCCAGAAGCAGTCAAAGTTTGCGCTGCGACTAATGATTGGTTTTCAGTCCATGCTGGTTTAATAGGCATTACACAACCCCCTCATTCAAAATTAATACACCAACAAGCCCCTTAGCAAGTGGATGTGATGTATTTAACTCTACTCCTAAAGGTGGTTTATTTGGACAATGGAGATCCCTCATCTCTTCAATTTTCTCTAAGGCAACAAACTCTTTAACATCATCGTATATTCCGGAACATTCCATTATTTAATCCCCCCGCTAATAAACTCCGAAACATCAGCAAGCATCTCACCAACGGAGCTTTTGCCAGTCTCAGCAACCATTTTCCCCATGACTTTGATGTATGTATTCTTGATATCCTGCGCCTGGGCTAGGAGTCTTTCCTTTGCAGCCTGGACACCTCCAGGAGCATTGACATTCAGCCTCTCAGAGATACCTTTGCTCCACAACTCGTTACTATCATCATCCAGGATCTGGAATGTCCCAGAAATGGTGATTAGGTTTCCTGAGTATGATTCTTTTAAATCCAAAACATTATATTTCATGATATATTCCTCAATTTAAAATAAAACATATTATATTAAATTACCTATGATTGGTCAATGCCTTTATCTACAGACCTTTTACCTGTAAATATTCAGTTAATAGTTTGATTATCTCCATCTTGACGTCAATATTCTGCTCATCCCAAAAAGAGAACCCTGTATCATGTCTGAATCTGTGACACTTAGCGCACATAGGCAGAGTATAACTATCAGGTGCCTTTATACCTTTACCTGCACAGCCCATGGCCTCATGATGAGGGAATGTATCATGTGATCCGCATGTTATACAAGGTTTTGACCTTATAAAATCAAGGTACTTTTTTGACCTGTATGTTTTGGGTTTGGGGAACATCATACTTGAGGCCCTTCCTTGCCCCATGTAAACAGCACACTTATTGCAAGGTCTAAAACCTCGCCCTTTGACTTGAGGTAGTCAACAGACATCTTATCAAGCATCTCAAAAGATTCAGGCGTGATGGTATACCCTACTTTAACCCTGCCCGTTTTGGGCCTTCCTGCGTTTTTGCGTTTTCCTCCATGGCTATTTGTCATTTTATTCCTCCCTTTCTTTAGCTGCCTCAAGTCTTGGCATCCATTTTTTACCTCTCTATAATCATAAACTCAGTCTCACCGCTGCAATAAACGTCTATTCGGTCAGCCTCAAAATAAAAAATATTACTTCCTTTGACATGATCTACGTAACCGTTTGATTTTTTATAAGACATCAAAAGAAGTGCCAATACAACAATGAGAAGTATTATCAAAAAAGGCATAAAAAAACTCACAAATTTCTGCATATCATTCCCCCCTGTTTAACATTTCTCTGGATCTGCACCTTTCCATCGCCAATTCTATAAACTTCCAGATCTCATCATAGTCAGGTTTTGATTTTGTAAAGGCGTCGTAATGTACTCCATGATAAATCCACTTGACATCCTCCTTTGTTAGACCGGAATCTTTTAAATTACTTGCTATCATCCAGCTTTTCATTTTTCTGCTTGACATAATGTATGTAATAATCGGAGCAACTATACAAGCCACAACAGTACAAATACAAATTGTCCACCACACTACAAAACCAGTCCATTTAAAAATTTCTATTTCCATACTACACCTCCCTTTCTTCAGCTGCCTCAAGTCTTGGCATCCATTTTTTAACTGCGCCAATATACCTATTTTTACTGGTAAATGCGTTGCGTTTTGGCATGGCTGCCATGACCTGTGATATGGTTTCCCACCTTTTGACAGTATACACAGTAACCCCATTTTTAACAACAAACTCTACTCGGTCAGCATCAATCAAATCAACATCTGATATGTAATCTCCATCTAATTCATCCGGCAGGTTCCACACCAGACTATAAGACAAAGATTTATCGTTAATAATGTCCTCATCAACTTCACCAACCCAAATCACAGCAACCCTCTTTGTTTTTGGCTCTTCATCCCTTGGCTCTGGCCAGTATTTTTTCTTCGTTTGCCAGTGCTGCTTATCAGACCCACAAATACTCTTAAATTGACATGGTGTATTACTATGTATAGCACAGGTGTTGCAAGTTTTTGTCTGCTCCTCTCCTCTTTCCGATTCTTCCATTTTTCCGATCTCCTTTTTTAATGGATTATAATGTTTAAAATCTCAGCCTCTGGAGGCACTGAGTCAATAAAAACCTGCCTACTCACACCGGTACCTTTATTACCAGCGACATCAACAGCCTTGAGCATTAAAAAATACTCTCCATCTTCCATTTCATCAATATCAAGATAAAAAACACCGCTCTCCCCTACCTGAGCCTGTCCTGTATCCTGCCACTCTCCCTCTACCCCCTTAAACCATAGCTCAGTCACAGAAACACCGCTGCCTACATCATGAGCCGACCATGCCACCTCTATGGTCCTGCTATCTATGACAATCTCGTGCTCACAAAAAAACTCATCGGAGAGCTCACCCTCTCCAGATATCACAGAGTCAACACCTGCAATGGGTCCATCAAAGGCGCTCAAAGCAAAGTAATGTGTTTGGTCAGGTAGTCCATTAAGTCTGATATCTGTATAATCTTTGGGGATTGACGTGCCTGACAAGAATGCTGCGTTGAAAACCTTACCTCCTAGAGCATAACTCCTTGCAGAGGATCCAGGATCAGGAGCATAATAACCAGATGATAGACCGTAATAAACATAATACCCTGCAAGGTCCGGTTCCTGATTCGGATCCCAGCTTAGAGTGACATCCATACCATATGCAGGACCATCAAACGCAAAGGCCCACAAGATAAGGTACCAGATAGCAGACATTATCAATATTTTTATTATTAAGTATTTCATTTTTTCCCCTCCTGAATAATCTTATAAAAATCAAGTTTGGAATATTCCTTTACCCTTGGCTTCCATATCATCTGCTTACCACCACGTTTTTTTTTGACTTTACGCCAACCTATCAATACCAGCTCCCCCCCTGCCTCTATCCATTTTAGAGAAAACTCACTGGCCATGATCTTTTTATCATGCTCGCTGAATGCCTGACCGCATGATTGCACTCCTACCAACCGACCCTGCGCAATGGCAATAATATCAATAATCCCGAATAAATCCTGCCTAATGCCAAATTTACCGCCATATTGGTTGAACCGCTCAACTATTCCGCACTCAAGCCCTTCAGCTCTTAAATATTCCAGGGTCCTGCTTGTATTTGATTTACCTGCCATTATATATAAGCTCCTGATTGCTCTCCATAGGCATCATACATATCTGCGGTCCTACCTCTTAATTTTACAAGACAATCGTTGCACCTGAACATATTAGGGTATGTCACTGGTGCCCCACATTTTATACATTTACGTCCTGTTTCGTTGCTTCCATTTTTCCTGTAAGATTTATTAGCAGCACAATTCCTTTTTTTCCACTCTAGTTTCATCAACCTACGCTCGTCTTTTTTTTTGGCTATGCACTCTTTATCATAGCAAATCTCTCTGTTATGCGCTTTGTCCTGGAGTAAAAATGTTTGCCCGCAAAATTTACATTTGCGTTTAACCTGCAGCTTGTGTTTCTTGATAAACCTGCTCAACGGATACACTGACATGCCTAAAAACTCTGCTGTAGTCTGTAAAGTCCCGAACTCAGCCCTTAGCTCATCAACCATTGTTACAGGATCCTTAAACCCATTTTTCTTTGCTAATCCTGGCCAGTCTATATTTCTACCCTTCATTTTTTACCCTCATTTATTATAAAAAACTTATTTGCCTTGTTTCTCTGTCTATGCGTTCACATGCCTCTTTGTAATGATCAGGATCAAGCTCACAGGCCGTTAAATTAAAACCCATATAGTGACATGCTATTGCTATTGATCCGCTGCCCATGTGGGTGTCAAGTATCTTGTCGCCTTCTTTGGCATAGTTACTAAGGAGCCATTTGTATAAGGCAACAGGTTTTTGTGTTGGGTGAATACGAATCTCTTTGTTTTTCATGTTACCCTGCAGCATTCCATGCCATCTAAACTTAAACATTCTAACTGCAGTTTTAAAAGAGGTATAAGCTAATTCACAATCTGCAAAATCTGTGCCCCCATTGTCTTTGTCCCAAACGATCCAACAAGGTGAATCAAATGGTATTTTAGATATGTAGTGGTTCGCACCCCATAATATTTGATTTTTTGAAACCCTTAATATTTGGCTTAAAACTTCGCCTGATACAGGATCCTTATCCCAACCTGAATAATGATAATCTTTAGCTTTAGCAAGCTTTGTTCTTGATTTTTGCCTCCTTTGATCTCCACAATCAATCCCATAAGGAGGATCACAAATGCAAAGCTGATAATAGTTGTCTGGTGTTTGCCTTAACAGGTCCATACAGTCACAGTTTCTAATATCTAGCAGGTCAGTTTTCACCTATTTACCCTCCTTTAAACACTTATCCTGATATTTTAAATAAGCTCTCCGCTCCAGCATATTAACATAATCCATTTCCAGGGCCCTAGCTTTACGCTTGAGATAGGCTATATATTCCTCTTGTGTCATTACTTGTTTCATGGTTAACCTCCGAAACCTTTATTAAATATTGTCTTTTTCCCAGCCTTTGCAATATTAAAACTATCCTCATCTCCATGGGTAAATTCCTGGAAATTACCATTGAAATTAAGAAACTCTGAAAACCTGTCTGTGTCCTTACCCTTGGCGAGAAAGACCTCAACAGGATATTCGACAGGAAAAGAATCTGGAGTATGAATAAATAGGATATTATCAGCATTGTTCCGTATATCTCCGGACTCTTTAAGGTGCTTAAGCTCTGGCCTACCATCAAAACCTTTTGTAAGCTGAGATACTTCAATAACAGGTACATTAAGATCTTTTGCAAGCCCTGATATATCCCTTGATATTTTGCTTATCTCAAGATGCCTAGACTGTGACCCTGGTTCTTCCATGTCCTGCAGAAAGTCAATAACAACCATTGATATTTTATTATCTAGGGCCATCTTGTGACAAAAAGATTCTATGTGTTTACACTGGCAAAATTTGGTATCATCAATTATTCTTAAATTACCACTTGCAAGATTATTGCATGCATCATAGATACGGCTTTCTTGACCATCTACATTTTTACGCTTAAGAGTTGTGAGTGGTATTTTTGATTTATGTGCAATCAGCCTTAAACCAATGGCCTTATCTGATGATTCGAGACTAAAATACAAAACTAAACCATCGTATTTTTCTGCAACATGCATTGATATCTGAAAGCATAATGCAGATTTTCCCACACCCGACTCTGCTGCAATTACATTAACGGTGCCATTCTCTAATCTAAAATGCATATCTATTTGCTCAATGCCAGTTGTGTAACCGTCCATGCCCTTACCATCTAAAATAGATTCAAGCATCCTATGGGCTAAATCTTTGGGATCATACTGGTTATTATACTCTGTCCTATGGCTGATCTCTGATAGGTCTTTTATATTTGGCTCTATTTCTTCTAGTTCATAATTAGAAAAGCAGTGGTCCTGTATAGCCATGCATTGGATTATCATCTGTCTTTTCTTACTGCGATCCTTAAGGAGTTCAATAGCCCCCTTATAAGACCCTCTGGGATAAGTCATGCCAACCAATGATCCAATATATTCATCCCCACCAGCTAGATCATATTTACCTTTTTGTGACAGATAATCTTTTATATAAAAAAGGTCTACATTCTCAATATTACACATAGCCTCAAATATTAACTGGTGCCCTTCCCTGTAAAAATCTGATTGTGAGATAGATCCTGATATTATTTTTATCAAATCAGGGTTTGACATCATTATATGTAAAAGTCCCTGTTCTGCTTCTATGTCGTGGGGAGCTATTCTATTCATGATAATTTCCTTCTATTATTTTTAAAAAATTAGAGTTTTTTACAAGCCAATCCAGTTTTAAAACAAAAGGTTTCCTTCCTTCTTGATTAACCCTTCCCATAAGAAAGTCGCTCTCCCTAATCCAATTAAAAAGCTTTACCCACCAGTCTATATTTTGCCTTTCTTCAGACCCGTTCCACCTGGCCCTTAAGTTTGATTGCCTTTCTTGACCCCATTCTCTTGGCTGAGGTAAATCAGGCATTTTTTCCGCCCAAAGGTTTACTATTTTCTGTTGAGGACATTTAGGTATTTTATTAGGTTGGATCACTATCTCTTCAAACAAGTCTTGCTGCTCTGGTGATTCGCTAGAATTACATATAATACTATTCTCTTCTTTCTTTTCTTTCTTGTTTGTGTCACTTGGTTGTTCCTTGCCTGTCACTTGCCTGTCACCTTTGTTGTCACTTTTTTTATTCCCGTCTTGGTAAGTATCCCAATTTATTATTGAAATAAGGGTGTAATGGGTGTTCCTTTCGGTGTTCAAATTTTGCATGTTTTCTAATTTTAATATTCGCTTCCAAACTGTTGATGGCGGCATTTTAAGAGCTTTACCTGCTGAAATCCTACCAAATATGAATTGTCCTGGATTAATAAAAACCTCTGTTTCTGAACGTCCAGTTTTAACAGTAACCCATGCTTCTTTGTAATTTGCCTTCAGTAGACACCATAGCCAAACTTTTAAAAGCCCATCATTGGCCCATGCTCTGCTCTCAAGTATTTTCCTATGAATTTTTATATAGCCTTCACTCATTATAAGCCCATAAAAAAAAGAGCTTGGAAGTCTCAATCACCAGTTGGTTAGGTAGGTGATTCTGGCCCTTACGGGAGACAGCTTCCAAGCTCTTTGTGTATGTAATTTGTGTTTTCATGCCCTAACCTTTATTTATTTGAGAGTGTCAATACTAGCCTATTTAGGGCTGTGTGTCAATGGGTTTTGTTTGCATTTCTTTTTTCTGTTCTGCTGCCCATTTAAACCCTATTTCAATTAAAAAGTCTAAGTCTTGACCATAAAACCATTTAGTCCTATATCTAAACCAAGAAACACGCTCACCTGGATAACATGTAGGGGTTGAAACCTGTATAAGAAATCCAAGTTTTTCACTATCGATAAGACTATCAATAATGCATTCAATGTCAGGGTTTCCATTTTGGTATTCTTCTCTTATATGTTCTGGTAAATCATTACTAAAGCATCGTGATATAACTTCAAAGTCTGTTTCTTCAAGAAACTCTCTCAGCTTATCAGGTATATTAATATTAGTTCTTGATAAACATCCTGCTAATAATATGATACTATCTATCCTTACTAACTCTTCATTAAACTTGTTAAACATATATCGATTCATACTATTCTCCTTTCTTAGGGCTGTGTGTCAATCTTTGGTTTAAAACAATTACATGTTGCACCTGAGTTGTCATTGACCCAAATACCGTTTGACTTTGGAGGCCAACATGACCTCTTCAAAAAATATTGCATCGCCTCCGGCAGATCTGGCAGAGGGGGGATTTTATATGTGCATTCCCCAGGCAATGAATGTCTAGGATTACCATTAGGTGTTAAATACCATCTCGCAAAAATACAATTTTTACATTTTTTCTCCATGCTATCCTTCTCCTTTCTTAAGGCTGTGTGTCAAATGGTTTAGTTATTTTTGTCAGCCGGAAATCCCGTGTAAAATCAATCCTATTGTAATCAAAAATCCTGCTACAATAATAGCCTCTGGTGTTGAGTCAACTGTCTTTATCCATATTATAAATTCTTCCATGCTATCCTTCTCCTTTCTTAAAAGCCCTTAAATTCTGGCAAATTATGATATTCTCCAGCCGTCATCTTCTTTTTTGTAATTAAATACGGATCTTCTGCGTATTTTAGCATTTCTGTTATATTGTTTAAATTTGCTTCGCAATATCCACTTTCAGGATCGTTAGGAAGCGACACAAACCAAACGTCAATCTCGGTTTCAAAGCAAGCAAGATGAAGTCCACCTTGTTGTACCCATTCTGGAGGAATCAGCTCTTGGCAGTGTGGGCATATTTGATTTATCATACTATCCTTCTCCTTTCTTAGGTCTGGGGGTTAAGTGGTTTTGTTCATTAAACATCTTACATATAAGTATTACTCCACTCCTTTCATTCCTTTAACTTCCCGCTCCAGTTTTGCCAGGGCGTATCGTGTGTATGCTAACTCGTAGGCAATGTCTTCTGCGTTGTTGTTAAATTCGCATAGTTCCTCAGTTGCATCAGGCATATCGCCAGATTCAAAATAGTCTGATTCATCAAGGTAATCTTCGCGCCTAAAATTCACCATACTTCCACAACAATTACATTTCGCTCTATTTGACATTATTCAGCTCCTTTTATATACCATTTTTCTGTTTGGTTGATGTTGTAGATACAGCTTAGCCAGGTAAATAGGGCTATTGCATCAGGTCGTGTTGGGTTTAAACTTATGTCAGATCTGAGTACGATCATGGTAAAAGTTAAAAGGTCCCATATTGTCTGATCTTCGTCTTTAAATGAGTATTTAGTTTCTCTTAACATTTCATCTCTCCCGTTTCCATAATTTCCGCAAGCTCATCAGCTCTATCTTTGACGTCATTTGCATATTGACTGTCCAACATCTCAAAGGCAGCAAGGCTGTAAAGTTTATATTTAATGGCAGATATCATGCGCTTAAATTTACACGTCTTGCCATAGCCCATGTTAAACAACATGTTAATAATGACGGCCTCTCTTGGTCCGTCCAGATCCATGTTAAATTTGAATTTAAATTTTAAGCAGTCAAAATAAGCAATGTGCAGGTCCATCTCAAAGAGTTTATCTGAAATCTCCTGAGTGATCTTTGATCCTGCATGAAAAGCATGTCCAACTCCAGCAGTAGGAACACCCTTTGAATCTAAGTACACCTCAAGAATCTCATTTTCCTGCTTTTTGATTAGGTGTTCCGTGTATTCGATATTGTTCATTACAGTCTCCTATAATTGATATTCGCTCCAGGCCGCTTTCTCATCCTCCACCCACTGATACAGCCCAGGCCATATTACATGACCGCATCCAGGGCAGTGTGCTATATCTGATAAATCGGTAAGCTCTTCCAGGTCGCTCAATTCTCCAGACCAGCCACATTTACATGATAAGTATGGATTTGGTGGATCCATGTCATCAGGTGGGTTTGTACTGTATGTCATTAGTTAATCTCCTATAGTCGTATATATAAGCGCTTATGTTCCCATTAAGATATGCAAATAGCCAAAACATGGATAAAGAATCTGAAAAGAAATAGAAACATAAGTTAATAAAAATAAAATTAACTACTAGAATTATTAGATGCATTATTATTTTTCTCATTTTAGCATAGCCTTGAGCATCTTATTTTCCCGCTCCAGGATTTCATAATCTGAGTTTAGCCTGAATTCACCATCATTGCTTGTGTGTCTAACACCGCATAGTACAAAATACCTCTGTGGTTGATATTTGTCGCACATAATATAATTTGATCCCTCAACTACTTCACTAAAATCTGGGCACTCTTCAGTGTCCCATTTTTTGCAGTTGCCGCAGTACACATAGCTAATCATTTGCGCTCTCCTTTTTATTTTCCGCTTAATATTGTTTAGTCCCAGTCGTTATAGCCGACCTTACCCCTTGTCACCTTTTTTATATGTTTTATATTGTCGAATGTAGGCGTGACCTTACGCCCCTTAACGCCCTTGGTCCAAGTAAAAACAACAGGCTGTTTTCTCCTCAAAATCAATGCCAGCTCACTTACCGTATACCCTTTTGCAATTCGCCACTCATCTAATGTCATGTGTAATCCTCCTTAAAGTTTTCCCAACTATATTACTATGGGGATATTATGTCAATAGTAAAAATATAATTACTAAAATAATAAAAACATGTTGACACACTTTCTTGATGATGTATAATGGGAGCCAAGTTAAACACAAACCCTGCTCAACCTTACGACAGCCACACAGACCTACACAGATAAGAGTCTAAGCGCACCGGAGGGAGGGCAGGGATTAAAAAGGAGAGGATATGGCAGACAAAAAAAAGAGCATGCGTATAGAATGCGCATGGTGTAAAAAGCTAATAGGGTTTAAAGATGGGCAGGGCAAGACTGAGACGAGCCATGGTATATGCCCAAAATGCTATGCCAAAGAGATGGCAGAAATAGGTCTATATAAAAAGGGGGATAAGATATGCCAAAATTAAGAGAGATCTCAGAAAAAGAGCTTCACATTATCGTGAAGGGACTTAATCAGCTCAAGAATCACTCTGTATGCATGCTAAATGGCCTTGTGGATCCAGGGGCTATACAACACTATGTGAATGATCTGGATATACTGGAAGTGCTCACCAAAGATCCTTACAATGACCTGGTCGAGGAATAATATGGTTGAATTTATATCAGAATACCAGTATTACCTTTTTTCTGCCTGGATAGTAGCCTTAATAGGGCTAGCAATAGCTATGAAGGTAGAAGAGGAGAATAAGGAATAATATGGGAAAGTTTGCAAAGCTCTATGAAGACGATGAATTGGGTCAGATCCTGGTCAAGAGTGATATGGATCATAATGGTAACCCAGAAATAAGATTTTATTGCATCCCTGATGGTTTAGGTGTTTGTTCTGTTGCTTTGACCCATGACGACACAGACGAGGGGTGGAAAGCTATGGAGAAAGCATTTGAATCGATAGATAAAAAAGATGCAATTAAAGTTGTAAAAAATATTACTAACAGCTTTTAACCACTAAATAAGGAGATATAGTTTTGGCTAAAAGAAGAGTTGATTTTTATAAATACGTTAGAGTAGAGGGGCAGTCTTTTTCTGATAAGGTCCTTGCTGGGGAGGGGACATTCCATGAATTCGGGTTTGATTATGAAGATTTCGAAACTGGACCTGGAAATTTTTCAATAGCAATCATTGAGCTTGATGATGGTACAATTAAAAGCCTCCCAGTAGAAATGATAGCTTTTAAAGATTGACACCAACGCACCAAAACGTTATAAATAATCTTTACATAGTCGCCAATACAATTTAACTTACTCAAAGGCTCTCCGGTATAGTTTGGCGACTATGTACACCGGAGGGCCTTTTATGTTTAGGGAGGGAGTTATGCTAAAAAAAGTTGATGCTGAATTAGGGGTATATGTGATGGTAGAATGCCCACAATGTCAAGAGCCTTTTAACCTGCTTGATATCAAAAATCTTACTGAAGAAGATTATATCTATAAAGAGCTATTGCCTGACGACGAACCATGGGGCAAAGAACAATGGGGTGAGATAGTAGAATGCCCTAATTGCGGATACAAAATGCTTATTGATAGTGTTGTGTGGTAAAACTTAATTTTATATATAAGGAGATAGCTATGGATCAACGAAAGGAATCTCACCAGTATTATCACGACCACCCAACATGTGAGTGCGGACAAATATTAATAAGCCCTGATGAGATTGCAACGGGGTTATGTTGCAGGTGTATGATTTACAAATGGGAAGATTATGAGGAGGTTGTGAACAATGAAGATACTCAATAAAATACAAAAAGATCTTAATGTTCCCAAAAATCAATATAATTCTTTCGGCAAGTTTAAATATAGGTCATGTGAGGACATACTAGCATCAGTTAAACCCCTCTTAGGTGATGCCACGTTGACCCTATCAGATGATATAATTCAAGTAGGTGAAAGGATTTATGTTAAGGCAACGGCAACTATTAAAGCCGGCGAAGAGTCTGAGTCTGTGTCCGCATATGCGAGGGAAGATGAAAATAAAAAAGGTATGGACCTTGCACAGCTTACTGGTAGTTGTTCCTCTTATGCAAGGAAATATGCCCTTAACGGCCTGTTTCTTTTAGATGATGTAAAAGATGCAGATACAAGGGACAATAGAAACACCACACAAGCCCCAAAACAAGGCACCACTGCCACAAAACAAAAAGAGGCACCTCTCACACAGCCTGAGCCAGCAAAGACAGAGGAGGATATAGAAAAGAACCTCATGATAAGAAAGATGAGAGACGCAAAGAAAACAAATCCTGATTTATTCGGCATCGTATGGGTAAATCTTAAACTAGGAGACAAAATTCCTAAAGACTTAAGTCTCGATCAATGCAAACAGTTTATGAAAGAATTTGTTAAGAGGTCATAAGAAATGGATATACCACAACTTGAAAAAGAGTTAATGGAAAAGGCTGGATGGCTGGTATCAAAGCTTGGCGAGCAAAGAGGCTTAGTTGAAAACTATGCAGAGTCAGAGCGCAATTATCGTATTGCCTTGGCAAAAAAAATGACTGAGCTAAAATTGAAAGGTGAGAAAGTAACAATAATATCAGACTTATCAA
>Ga0233415_10000096_pt1 | contig 40252 bp, 30 predicted proteins | sample Na_anoxic_12_MG_FD_188631 | JGI IMG/M metagenome (GOLD analysis project Ga0233415, IMG submission 188631) | Seawater microbial communities from Saanich Inlet, British Columbia, Canada - Na_anoxic_12_MG | ecosystem: Environmental > Aquatic > Marine > Inlet | place: Canada: British Columbia...
TTGACGAGTTTGATTATAAATTACGTTAATTTAACATCAGGAAGTAGGTTTCAATTCCTGCTTCCCCTAAAAGCTGTAAACGATGTCGTGGCACATTTTCATGTAAACGATGTCCTGGCATTTATCATTTACTCCTTATCGATGTCAGTTACTCTTTAGAAAAATATGAAATATTACTAAAGTAGCTCCATAGATTACAGAAGTATACTACATAATAATTGTTGAAAATAACATACGGATTTTAAATAAAAGGGGGCTTAATGAATGCAATGTATTGCACTCTAAAGGTCACTGGAAACTGAAAAATAAAGAGGATTGATGGAGAATCGGCAATCAAGTCGGCGTTCGTACGATCGCTTAGAAAAGGCCGTAAGTGGTATTCTTGGCACTGGAGAAATTACTAAAAAATTGTCTCAGGTGCTTGCTTATGCTGCTGTAAAAGGTAGTGTTTCTTACCAGGAAATAAAGGAGATTATCAAGGATGATCCAGAGGATGTCCTTCTTCTGGCTGAAAAATGGAGATTACTTTTGGCAGTGAGGACAACTAAGAGTTCTGCCTGGGAGGATCGATTGTTATTGCTTAAGGATGGAGAAATATATGAGATTCCAAATCTGATACGATATTTAGTAAAACATGCACTTGATACAGGAATATGGGATCCTGAAAACACCATAATAGAACTCTTTAAGGAATTTGAAGATCCAGACTGGGAAAAGATTACTGGATTAGTAAGGAGCATTGTCGAAAAGGCGACTGATTATAAAATTAATAGCAATCAAATAAAGAAGATATGTATTCAGTCTGGTCTCAGCAATAGAGTTGATGGGCTGATAGCAGAGCTTAAGGCGGCGGGTATTATGAGCCCCAAGTTGGGCTCTATTCCAGATGTACTTGGAGCACAATCACCTATCTATGAGCTAAACCCTTCTGTAATAATTTAATGCGCCTTAGGCGCATTAAGGAAGGGCATGGGTGTCTGTGGCCTGGCTTTTTTTGCGAATAGACAAAAGAGCTGGTTTGATCAACAAAAAAATGCTTAATGGGAGATTTCAAGAAAGTGGGTAGGGCCATGGATGCCATTCATAGCAGCTTATGAATGTATTCCATCAATTTAATTCTTAAAAAATGATTGGAGAAAAATGGAAACGGATAACTCTTTTAAAGATTGTGCCATCGTTGCCTGTGGGACCTTAACCCCGGAGATAAACTACCTGAAAAAGGAGGGATTCTTAGATGCAAAAAAGGTCTTGTTCACTACTCCTGGACTTCATGAGATACCGAGGGAATTAGAAACACAACTAATAGATAGAATTAAGAAGGCACGGGAATACTCAAATAAGATTATCGTTGTGTATGGAGGGCAGTTTTGCTATGTCAACTCCGTTGACCTTTTCAGGACGATAGATACTATTATTAAGGAGCAGAGTGAAGGGATTGTAAGGGTTCAGGCATCTCATTGTGTTGATATGCTGGCCGGTAAAGCTGAAAGAGAAGAGATAAGCAAAGGGGAAAAGATATGGTGGATGACGCCGGGATGGATATTATTTAGAGAGCATGTATTTAAGGACTGGGATATAGGTCTGGCAAATGAAAATTTTCCAAAGCATACTGGGGGCGCGATTGTCCTTGATGGTATAGGCTTCTTTGATCACTATATAGAGGAACATACAGAGGAAATCCTTGAATACTCTGACTGGATGGCCATCCCAATTATTCCTCACGAGATTACCCTTGACAGATTTAAGAAAAAATTACTTGATCAGCTTCACCAATTACAAGAGGGTGATACATAGTAATTATCCGATTTTGTCTGATTTCACAAAAAGACCACCAAGGTCGCAACCTGCATGCAGGTTTTTCCTCAAGCGAACTCTTCTCAATTCGCCTAAGGTGATACATACAATGCATTTTTTTGGGAAATTTTTTGATCAATTACTATTAATATACCGCTTGCCTGGGTCAAAGTGATGATGGTTTTCTTTATCCCAATATATCGGGATTGCGCCCTTCGGCCTCGAGCTGCTCAGGGCCGAGAGGCTGCTGATTTTCCCGACATGTCGGGATTAAACCTCAAACGATTCAAGATCTTAGCTTATATAGACACATAATTCAAATGATTATGAAAATGGATAAAAAAGGGCTACCTGAACGCACTCGGCTTGAAACCGGGAATGAGATCAATCTGAGAGGCACTACGATCTGCCCAGGTATAGCGATTGGACAGGCGCGGGTTCTCGATCTGGAATTCATTATTCCAAGAAACGAGATTCTTGCAAGTCAGGTGCAATCAGAGCAAAAAAGCTATAGCAAGGCGGTAAAGACGGTCAGTGATCATCTCCACGAACACATTGAAGAGGCACATGCCGGTTCATCGTTGAGTTCCTCTCTCATATTGAAAAATCACGAAGCAATGCTGACAGATGAGCAGTTCCATGAGGCTGTGCTTTCCAGGATTTCAACTGAATACAAGAATGCAGCGTGGGCCCTTGAGGTGGAAGGCGAGCAGATCATCGCGGGGCTGGAGGCAAGCAGGAGTCCATATCTCATGTCCCGCGCGGAAGACATTCGTGATTTAGTTGCAAGCATTGTAGATGCTCTGTCTCCAACACCGGAGACGCACAAAAAAGTTTTACGGCAGAATGGGGAACCGGAAGTGCTCATCTCCGACAATCTTTTCCCATCTTCAGTAATGGAAGCCCGTCGCTTCCACTCCGTTGCATTTGCCACTGAGAGCGCTGCCCTCTCATCCCATGCAGCGATACTTCTTAAAGGTTTTGGAATTCCGGCCATAGGTGGTTTGAGAAACCTCAGAGAGTCTGCTTTAGATGGGGATCAGGTAATTGTGGACGCGGTCAACGGCGTCGTTATCATTCGACCGAAGCCCGAAACGGTTCAAAAATACATCACCTTGAAACAGGAGCTGGAGGTCCCTGAAGAATTACCTCCCTCACCTCCGATTAGTGCCCGCACTAAGGATGGTATCAACGTTCGTTTAATGGCAAATATCAATAATCCAGATGAAATCCACCTCGTACTTCGAAATCGGCTTGAAGGGGTTGGACTATTTCGCACAGAGTTCTTTGTCCTGGAAACGGCAAGCTTTCCAACAGAGCAGGCACAATACGACATTTATCATCGCGTATTCGCTGCTGCTAAGGGCAGGCGGGTAGTGATCCGTACCTTTGATATCGGTGGGGATAAAAAAATTGCTGACCTTTACTACTGCACTGGACAGAATCCTGCACTGGGAGTTCGAGGGGTACGCAGACACCTCTTGCTACGTCCGAGTGAAATCCAGACTCAATTGCGTGCTATACTTCGTGCAGCTGTTGGATTCCCAGTCGGCATATTGATCCCTATGATTACCACGGTGAATGACATAAGAGAGGTGAAGCGTATCTTGGAAAGTGTTAAAGAGGAACTGCGTGCCGAAGATAAGCCGTTTTCTAAAAAAGTTGAGCTCGGCGCCATGATCGAAGTCCCTGCAGCAGCAATAAGTGTCGGAGATATCTTGGCGGAGGTAGATTTTATCAACGTCGGGACAAACGATCTGCTCCAGTACTTCGTGGCAGCTGATCGAGATAACGATGCTGTTCTCATGTACGAAAATTTTGAGAACAAGGCATTTCTTTGGTTGCTGGGATTCATCATAGAGCGTGCCGTTGAATCGGGTAAGGAAAAGAATGTGACAATCTGTGGTGAGGTCGCTTCTCATCCAGAACTCGTCCCTCTTTTACTCAGCCTGGGTTTCAGGTCTCTTAGTATCACACCAACTTCTGCTAAATCGACCCGTAATGCCATAGCAAACACAGATTTGCGTGGTTCATCAATTAAGCCTACTGTGGACTAATACGTACTTGAAACAGATTTAAATATGCAGTGTCGTTATCATCCCGATAAGGAAGCCAGGGTAATATGCCAGAAGATGGGAGTAGGATACTGTCAGGAATGTCTGGATAATTGTGAGGCATGCACAGATCCATGCGTGTATTGTAAATTTAGGTCATCATGTATGATATGGGAGCTGTGTAAAAAGAGTGAGAAACGCTACCGTCTGGAGAAAGCAGCTACTGGTGAAAAGAAAGAGTAATGTAAAATTGAGAAAAAAACCGCTGATATCGATCGCATTATAAGAGAGCTGAAAAAAAGACAAAGATATTGATTGCCTCAAGAGGCGGGGATGCAATCCCAAAGTAATTCAAGTTTCCAAAGTTTCCTCTATAGCCAATATAAGAAGAGCTACAATTCCAGCCAGGAGTCGGAATAAAGCGCTTTTTTAAGAAGAATACGTGCTGTCTTTGCATAATCCTGCAGCTCTTTTGAGAGAGAAGACATATCAATAGTCTCTTCATCCATTACCTTCCCAATAATCTCGACTATATCTGATCGTTTCCCTTTTGCTATATCTACGAGATCTTTATCATAGGCATCAGCAATAGCTGAATACATACCACACTTCTCTAACATAACCATGTACGTACGATTTAGTATAGGTCTCAGGTGATCAGGGGAGCCATTCGATACATTGGATAGTCCACAGGTAGATTTAAGCCCTTCTCCCAGATCTTGAACCATTGGTATAAACTGAAGCAGGGAATAAACCTGGTCTTGTTGAACATTGACAGGGGTAACAATTCCGTCTATAAAGATATCTTCATTGGCAATACCCGCCTCATTAGCTGCATATGCTAACTCTACTGCCAATTCAGCCCTCTCATGCTCATCTCTGGGCATACCATGAGGGCCCCAAAGGAGCCCAACCATACGGGCATTATATTTGGCACAGAGAGGAAGCATCTTTTCATATCGTGCAGGTCTACACATGATGGAATTAATAAGAGGTCTCCCTTTGCATACAGCCAGCCCAGCTTCTATGGCCTCAATATTTGATGTATCAAGGGCTAACGGTACATCGTCAACTACCTCCTGAACAGTCTTTACAATCCATTCCATCAATTCAGGGCCTCCCTTCCTGGCAGGGCCCAAATTGATATCAATAAAGTCCATGCCCAGTTCCTTCTGTTTTTTTGCCTCCTCCTGGATTGGAAGTGGATTTCTCTCTTTAAAGGCACGACCTATTTTTGTAGAGATAACATTCAAACTTTCTCCGATTAATAGCATTTCCCTCTCTCCTTTTTAAATTTAAACAGCGAAATCCTTAAGGAACTTTGCAACCTGGCTTGCTTCCCTTGGTCCGACAAGTACCTCAGATTCTTTAACTTCCTCTTCCAGATCACCACTAATAGCAGCAGCGTAACCAGGTATGATAAGTTTTTTATGACTAACCTTATCCAGTATGCCACACTTATTGACAAATATACCAACTGCATCACCCACAAAGCTCCCAGCAGCCCAAGCCGTCATAACTGAAAGACCTTCTGTATCCATTATCAAAAGCCACGTTGGAACCCTGCTTGCATCGATCTCGGCACTTACAATAAAGTATGTAAGGGCGAAATTAGTTGTAATAACAACAGGGGAGTTTTCATTCGGGCCATTAATCTCATAGATACCCTGCTCTACTGTCATTGGCCTCTGTGGATCTGTATAAATATTTAATCTCTCTACCAGAAGAGAAAAGAGACTCTCGCCGATAAAATCAGACAGTATAATAATACCTGCATACTTGGCTATAAACATAGCTGCAATAACGGTTTCCTTGTCAAGGTTGTCTGCCATCTCGCAGGGGAATGCAATGGTTGGAAAACCTAAGGCCCTGTTCTTTTTCATAATAGCCTCACGGCGTAGCCAGACTTGGTCCTCAAAGGCCCTTCTCACAGTCCTCGAGTTAGAATCCAGGATAAGATCCTTCAGACCCATACCGGTCAGTTTACCTGTAAGCTCCATAAGACCGTCCATATCATCCGCCTTAATAGCTAATGGAAGTCCCGTTTCCTTGGCTAGCGCCCCCATATCATCCGCATTATCCTTTGTGGCTGCATATATTACCGGCTTTCTGTCGGCAGAGGCATCTATTCCTGCCTTCATTACCCCAACATCTTCACTCATCAATACCAAACAAAATTCACTCTCATCAACCACCTTTTTAGCCAGTGCCGCAAACTTCCCCGCGTCACCATTAACATCCTTTATAGCGACAAGATCCGGTCTCAGGTTAAATCCAACCCTGTCAAACTGAAAGGTATCCCACCCCTTCAACTTTTCTGCCAATGTTCCTTCATCTGTGTCACTGGTTACCAGCGCTCCAATTCCAGGTTGATTGACAAATGTCTTTTCATGCCTGAAAAGCACTGTTTCCCCACCGATCTTAAAGGATCGATCACCTGTCCCGATCTGCATCGGCCTCACTGGCGGTGCGGATGCCTCGGCAAGCTGCTCCTTTGCCTCATCACTTACATAGGGGCAACTGGCTAACTCCGCCTTGCCTGATGCAAGGGCCATTGCAAAGGCCAGGCACGTGGGATGCCCGCATTCCTTGCAATTTGTCTTAGGCAGCATTTTAAATATCTGAATACCTGTTAAACCCATAACATGCTCCTTGTTTTATTTGATTATTTTTTATATGAAAGTGCCTAAAGTTGATGAGCCCGTAAAAAGTCTCAACAACATGTCATTTCGAGCCTCCGGCCCGTTGGGGCCTACGCCCCGAGGGCGAAGCGAGAAATCTTACCAATGTAATCCCGGCAGGTCGGGATAAACTCAAGATTTCTCCTTCTGGTCGAAATGACACATTCACTAAATCCGTCTTTTTACGAGAACATCAAAGTTAAGTCGTTTAATACTCAACTGTAACCATTTGACCACCCAACTACTTTCATCCTTCGTTGTGGTAATAGAGCATGGATGTTCGTTGGTTTCTCAACTCCCCAAATTTTCAATAATCAATCCTCGATCGAAGATTGATTATCCCAGAATAGACTCCATCTCAAGAGCGGGATGCTTTTTCTCCTGAAGCCAGGGAAGGATCTCCTCTTCAGTACCACCCACTGTCTCATCTGCTATCTTATCATAGAAATCAGGGTCACCTAATTCTGTTGATATGGCCACAAGCCTTTCCTTGATCTCTTCCTTGAGATGTTTGGGCATCCATACCATCCTGAAGATACCTCCATCGCCCTTAATGAATTTCCTCTGGCATATATTATACTTTGAGTGACCTACAAAACCAGGGGTGGACAACCCGCCGCCGACTGTGCCGGCAAGGGTAGAAAATTTCATACCGCATGGTGTCATCTCAATATAGTCCCTATCAACGGTCATAATCCCATTACACGAGGGAAGTATTCCGGCAATACATTCACAGCATCCACAGGTTGTCATCGGGTCATACACAATGCTGTAAAAGTTATAGTGATCTATACTCCCCCTTGAGGCCTTCGAAACAAACTCATTGACACCCTTAAACTGTCCGAGTTTCTCATCAAGCACTTCACCTTTGGGAACCGGTTGGTTAGGTCCAGTTGGATTGATCTCATAGGAGGCCTTGCAGTCCATCCAGTTATATGCCCCGCAGAGACCTGTCCTCTCAGGACTAATGGTGCAGACGTGCGTCGGGGCAAAAGATTGGCACAGGGTACATGAGTAAAATGTATCGGTGGTCTCATCAGTCATCCCCTCTATCCTTTCATCCCTTGCTTTATATACCTCCCTGGCCGTCTTGGTCAGTTCATCCACATCCTTCTTTTCGGTATAGAGGGTGACCTGCAATTTATCGAATATTCGGCCAAAGTCCTGATGAAGCTTTGCATGAAGGATAGTGCCGATATCCTTCAGGGTAAATCCTTTTTCTACTGCTGCTTCACCGACTCTGACCCAGGTAATATCCCTCTGTCCTATATGCATTATACCCTGAGCATAATTTATAAGATGGTGGATCTGACGTTCCAGGATAGGCTCAAAATCCTCCTCCATCTCCCTTCCCGCCACCTCAACAAAGATACCCAAGGGCAGCACATCCCCCTTTTTAACATCACCCACATCAGGACCTTTAACAATGATCTTTCCATCATCTATAGCATTCATATCAGCAATCCGCACGAGTTCAGTGGCCTTTGAGACACTTCCGCCCATCTCCAGATATAGATCACCTTTTCGAACCCTCTCACCCTCAAAGGCAGGACCATAGGTAAGGGGTATATCTATCTCTGTAACTGTTACCTTCAGCCCCCGAACCTCGATAGATTTAGCAGCAATTTGATCATGAGGTATCTCTGGTACAACATGCTCATAGGTACACACACCCCAGGGGAGTACCTCAGGTATATCAGTATCTGCAATAGTCGGGAAACCCCAATTGATAGCACCTGCTGCGTTGGCAGCCCATTCCGCATTGACATCGCCCAATGCATTGACAAAGGCAAAGATCCTATCCTTTTGGTATTTTAGCATCTTCTTATAATCCCCCGGTTCGATTCCTCCAAAGGAGAGCCCTGCCCTGTTTGCAAATCCGAGGGCATATACCGCTGCAGAGATATCAGGACCAAAAGGTACGATACGGGTACCCCAGCCAATCTGGACACCTGCTTCAATCAATTGCTCAGCAACACAGGTTCCATTCTGATTCGCAGCTAAAAATATATAAAGGTTTTTCCTCTGATATTCCTCAACGATACTTTTTGCTATTTCTGGATTTGGGGCAGCGCCAACAATGGCTGCGAAACCCGGAGCAGTACCATCCACAAACTCAACACCTCTTTTTCTCATAATTGTATCATCAGCCGCACCCAACCAGAGTTTACCGTTGTCGAGGTCCGGGTCCTCCACCGAAGGTTGATAAAAATCAGGTTCTTCCACATAGCGAATAGCCTCAACTATTTCTTCAGCAAAAAGAGCGGCCATACCGGCATCCAGAAGTGGACCTAAGTAGGGAATATTGCAATCTTTTTTAACATGAGGTGGGAGTAATTCCCTGCAACGTTTCATAACCGGCTCTGCATCGGCCAGGGTTTCAACCTTCATCCCCAGCAAAGAATAGATAATAGGAAGATAGTAGGCTGTGTTTGGAAATCCTATCTCCTGCTTAGGACCATATTTATCTATGGCCTCCCTTAATTTTCCTTCTGCCTTGGAAACTATATTGTAGCCACCCTGTATGGCAGCAAATGCTACTAATTTTGACATATCTTTCTCCTCCTTATTCTTAAGGTATTCTACGATTCAATTCGATCATATCCTTTAAGCTGCCTCTAAATCACGTCGTGCAGCCATATCAAAGAGCACCCTCTCTCTTGCCTTGTCGATTCCGAGGGCCGCCCGCTTCTTGTCAATATGTGCAATCATCTTCTGGGCATGTTTTATTGGGTCTGCCTCAAAGTCCCACATTCCACCATACATCTCTTCAAATTCCTTAAAGAGATAATCCTGAAAAACAGGTGCCCCACTTGTAGGAAAGGTTACACCAAATACGGTATACACACCTGAGGCGACAAAATAGTGGCCTATACTGATTGCCTTTTCGCTCATCCACTCAGGGGCTGATCCGGCTGCAGGCAGGTCACTTATGTCATCTCCCAGTCCTCCTGCCTTGACTACCTCGGTTGCTGCCATCAGAATCCTGCTGTTGTCAACACAGGAACCCATATGGAGTACTGGAGGAATTCCCACAGTCTCACATACTTCTGCCAGCCCCGGGCCACAAAATACCTTGGCTGACTCTGGTGTCAGAAGCCCTGCCATGCCTGCTGCAATGGCATTACATCCAGTGGTGAGAACTATTACATCGTTTTTGATCAACTCCTTGATCACTGTAATATGATCGTTGTTGTGAATGGTTCTTGCATTGTTACAGCCAACCACTCCACCTATACCTCGTATTCTCCCATTGATAATATTCTGATTGAGAGGCGTATAAGAGCCCCTGAATGAACCTCCAAGGTGATAGTTGATTGCCTCGTAGGAAAATCCAGCAATGAGGTCCGATTTTTCATCCGGAATCATAACCCCAACCTTTCTTTTAGGAAAATTCTCGATTGCAGTCTTGACAATTTCCTTAGCGGTTTTCAAGGCATCTTCTTCATGGAATTCCATATGGATAACGTTTTTCTCTTCCATCTTGGCAATTGCCATGGTTGTAATCAGCTTAGTATGAAAACAAGCGGCTACATTCGCCACATTTTCCATGATACACTGGACATCAACCACCATGGCCTCAACTGCACCGGTAATAATGGCCAGCTCCTGCATCAGGAAGTTCCCTGCTAAAGGAACACCGTGTCTCTGCACTATTTCATTTGCCGTACAGCAGATACCAGACAATTGAATTCCATTTGCGCCTACCTTCTTGGCCAGTTCCTGCATCTCTGGCAGCTCCGCTGCCACTACAATCATCTCAGAGAGAAGTGGTTCATGACCATGGATAACAAGATTGACCATATCCTCTTTAAGCACGCCCAGGTTGGCCTGACTCTTTATGGGATAGGGGGTACCGAATAGGATATCCTGAAGGTCTGTAGCAATCATGGAGCCGCCCCAACCATCGGCAATAGCTGCCCTGGTACCTTGAAACATAAGGTTTTTGTAGTCCTGGTCAACACCAATGTGGGTCCGGTGCATGATCTCAACTATCTCCCGATCAATACCACGAGGGAATACACCAATCTCCCTCCATAGTTCTACTCTCTTCTCTGGTGCCCTTTGGGCAGTCAGAAGCTCACCTTCCTGTTGACCCCACTGAGCAAGTGCCTTCTCTCCAACCTCAACAGCAATGTCATCTATTTTCCGTGGTTTTTCATTCTCCCCCGTACCTGTTGTCAGTGCTACCCCAAAGTCAGGGGCAATCTCCAAGAGCTTCTTGGTATCTTTGATTACATAATCCTTTGTCTGTTTTTTAGCAGCCGCTAAAAAGGTCTCAGCCACACCCCTTCCATGATCTGAATGGGCTGCTGCACCGCCAGCTATCATTCGGATAAAATTCCTGGCTGCTATTGTATTTGCCGTGGCACCACACAGACCTTTTCTCTCATCTTTTCCTTCAATCCCACCTCTGGGCAATGGGAGTCTACATGGACCCTGGCTGCAATTTTTGCAGCACGTCCCCTCCACACCGATGGGGCAGGGCTTCATCTTTTCTGCCCTGTCAAAAATCGTCTCAATCTCGAGTTCCTCAGCACGGGCAATCATCTGTAAGGTTGCCGGATCTATACTCTTTGGTCCGGTCTGCTTTTTCTTTTTTTCAACCTCTTTTTTTACTTCTTTTTCTTCTTCTGCCATCGTAACTTCCTCCTTCTTAGGATGAATACGTTAGACCTTCTTGATCTATTTATTCAATGTTAATGAAACTATTAATTCTCTGCCATAAAATCATCTATCATTTCTTGGGCCAGCTTTATCGATTCAGGGTGCCTCATAATGAGGATATCTGATCCTGCGAGAAGATAGCACACTGCACCGACAGCCTCCATCAGAATGGCCCTTCTGCCAGGCTCACCCATAGTAGGCACTTCTTCTTCTGGTTGAGCTGCCTCTTTACATTTCCAGATCTCATTCCCGAGATTATTGATCATAGGGATTTGAAGCTTTTCATCCTCCTGGGTCAGGCCTGCCTGACAGATCCTCTCTGAAACAGAATAGGCATACTCGATACCATAGCCAAGTCCGCCTGTAGTAGGATCATTAAGTAACTGACTATCGGGTACACCCAGGTTGCCAAGTAAGATATTGAGCTGTTTTGCAAGATTAACATCAATTGGTGTCGAGGCTACCACTGTGTGCTTATAGCCAAGGGCACTTGCACCTACACCCTTGTGAATAGGTTCTTCTACCGGAGAAAGGCTAACATTTTCTCCCTCACACACCTCTGCTATCTTCTTAAGAACCTGCTCATCCTTTTCGTTAACAGCAGTTCCCCAGAAGACAACTGGCACTGACACTGCATCAACAATCTTTTTAGCAAGCTCCGCTTCCTCATCAGCCGGCCTATCTTTATCATTTGGATCCGTGCTTTTTAGCTGGACAACGATTATTTTTGCCCCATATTCATCGACACACTTCTTGGCCCACGTTGGTGGGTCAGAAATGACATCCTTAAATGGCTCAATGGCAGCTTCTGGCCAGCTATCTGGCTCCATATCCCATATCTCCATGGCAATAATGGGTTTGTGAGGCATACTCCCCTCAAAAAGATGAAAGGGATAGCAGTCTCTGCCGCCTACCGTAGCTGTTTTATTGTCAGCACCTATAGTTATTTCCTTTACTTTACCCGTATAATTTATTTTGGGAATCTCAAACGCCACTTTTTTTCCTCCTTTTTGAAAGTCTATAAAAATTAGATTTTTTAAATGGTTTACTTAGGAGATGTTAAACGTTCACTCTCCGCACAAAAGACAGATAACAAATTTATTTCTTTACAATATCAGGAAATTAACGTTCCTCCTTATAGAAAAGGAATATGTGATTACATTTTAGCTGTAATGTAACTATTATTTTTATTTTATCTTGTCAATAAAAAAAATTTGTCCCCCTTTTTATACCTAATTAGAATATTTTTTAGAGGCGATAATAGAATTAATTTTCATCCTTCGTGTTGCACAGAAGGGGCATGAAAGTTTGTTTGAATAATATCAAAACCATAGTAATATACTGGAAGCAACTAAAAAACATAGAAACCAAAATCTAATTGAACCAGAAATCTCTGTCAAGTAAAAATCTTCGATATCCATATGATGGCTAATATAATATTATTAGATATATGTATTGATCTAAGAGACAGTTTTAGTCAGTCACTGTATTCAAAAATAAAAAAAGCTGCACCTCTTAATTGAGCGGGTGGGCTTTTATTGAGTGCTTATTTGTTATCTCTCTTAGGGAGAAATATCCACCATTTCTTGCCACCTTTACTATCAAATTGTAGAAAAATATTGTAATATAGTAAAAAGAAGAAAGTTGGCTTGATACATCAGACATTATATGCATGTTTAGATGGTTAACAATAAAAAATCTACCTCAAAAGCAAATAGGTATTTTACGCCAGCCAACCAACACAAGGCCTATCATTCGTCTGGTTGAAGATAATGGTGTTCAAGAGGTTGTTAAGGATTTTAGTGTCAATGGTTTCATATATCGTAACCTTATTGGACGATTTCTTTTATGGAGAGAGAGCTGCGTATATCAAAGATTAGAAGGGATTAAAGGGATTCCTGCTTTTTATAGGAAAATTAGTGGTCTGGCTTTGGTAGTTTCCAAGGCCCCGGGTAAAGATTTAGAACATCTTTCAGAAGTAGAAAGCCTAAACCTTGAGTTTTTTCAGAAACTTATTAGACTCATTCAAAAGTGTTACAGACATGGTGTAGCACATTGTGATTTAAAGAGGTCATCTAACATATTGATTGATGAGTGTGGAAACCCACACCTAATAGACTGGGCTGCAACTATCTTAGAGAGGGAATTTTTTCTTTACCCTTTTACAATAATTTATAAAAAATTCATAGACGATGATTTTAAAGCTGTAATTAAACTTAAAATGCGTTATTGTCCCCAAGAGATTACCGATGAAGAGAAAAGAAATTACCCGCACAGAGTTTTTGGTGAACGCACTATAAGAGCTGTCAGAGACGCCGGTAGAAGATGGCTGCAAAAAATTGCATGGAATAGCTATATAGGTATTTTTTTTAAATGGGCGATGCTAATCATGCTTTATAATAGAAAAATACTTTTTTATAATAAAATCTGAAATAAATAACTTGACAGGAAAAAAGAAGATAGTTAGTATTGAGAAAAGTTTGTTCTTTGAAAACTAAATAGTGAATACCGATTATGGGCCTTATGTTTATTAGTAAGATTAGTGCTTTATTATGGTTAATTTGAGAGTTTGATCCTGGCTCAGAATGAACGCTGGGGGCGCGCTTAACACATGCAAGTCGAACGAGAAATCTCGAGCTTGCTCGGGAGAGTAAAGTGGCGCACGGGTGAGTAACGCGTGGGTAACCTGTCCTTAAATTTGGGATAATCCACCGAAAGGTGGTCTAATACCAAATACAGTCCTGAGAACCAAGGTTCTTTGGATGAAAGCTGACCTCTTCATGAAAGTTGGCGTTTAATGAGGGGCTCGCGTACCATTAGCTTGTTGGTAGGGTAATGGCCTACCAAGGCTACGATGGTTAGCTGGTCTGAGAAGATGGCCAGCCACACTGGAACTGAAACACGGTCCAGACTCCTACGGGAGGCAGCAGTGAGGAATCTTGCGCAATGGGGGAAACCCTGACGCAGCGACGCCGTGTGAGTGAAGAAGGCCTTCGGGTCGTAAAGCTCTGTCAAGTGGGAATAAAATCCCGTGGTGAATACCTGAGGGATTTGAAGGTACCACTAAAGGAAGCACCGGCTAACTCCGTGCCAGCAGCCGCGGTAATACGGAGGGTGCAAGCGTTATTCGGATTTATTGGGCGTAAAGAGCGTGTAGGCGGTTGGGATAGTCAGATGTGAAAGCCTTCTGCTCAACAGAAGAAGTACGTCTGAAACTGCCCAACTTGAGTACGAGAGAGGAAAGTGGAATTCCCAGTGTAGAGGTGAAATTCGTAGATATTGGGAGGAACACCTGTGGCGAAGGCGACTTTCTGGATCGATACTGACGCTGAGACGCGAAAGCGTGGGTAGCAAACAGGATTAGATACCCTGGTAGTCCACGCTGTAAACGATGGGAACTAGGTGTAGCGGGTATTGATCCCTGCTGTGCCGAAGCTAACGCATTAAGTTCCCCGCCTGGGGAGTACGGTCGCAAGGCTAAAACTCAAAGGAATTGACGGGGGCCCGCACAAGCGGTGGAGCATGTGGTTTAATTCGATGCAACGCGAAAAACCTTACCTGGGTTTGACATCCTTTGACAGTCCCTGAAAGGGGATCTTACCGATTCTTCGGAACAAAGTGACAGGTGCTGCATGGCTGTCGTCAGCTCGTGTCGTGAGATGTTGGGTTAAGTCCCGCAACGAGCGCAACCCTTGTCTTTAGTTGCCACTATTAAGTTAGGCACTCTAAAGATACTGCCCCGGTTAACGGGGAGGAAGGTGGGGATGACGTCAAGTCCTCATGGCCTTTATACCCAGGGCTACACACGTGCTACAATGGGCTGCACAAAGGGCTGCGACTCTGCAAGGAGAAGCTAATCCCAAAAAGTAGTCCTAAGTTCGGATTGGAGTCTGCAACTCGACTCCATGAAGCTGGAATCGCTAGTAATCGTGGATCAGCATGCCACGGTGAATACGTTCCCGGGCCTTGTACACACCGCCCGTCACACCACGAAAGTTGGTTGTACCAGAAGTTGCTGGGCTAACCCCTGAGCTTGTCGAAGGGGAGGCAGGCACCTAAGGTATGGCTGGTGATTGGGGTGAAGTCGTAACAAGGTAGCCGTAGAGGAATCTGCGGCTGGATCACCTCCTTTCTAAGGAGATTACTGTCAGTGAAAGCTGATGGGAAACCCTTGATCAAGTTCATAATTAGGTTCACTATTTAGCTTTGAGAGAATCAACGGGATAATCCTCACGGGCCTATAGCTCAGTCTCGGTTAGAGCGCACGCCTGATAAGCGTGAGGTCGTTGGTTCAATTCCAACTAGGCCCACCATTGGATTTTCGATTAAATATTGACGATCTTCGATTTTCCTAATGAAAAGATAGTGGAATAATCAACTGTAAATTGTCAATCTAAAATTGACAATTATTAGGGGGTGTAGCTCAGTTGGGAGAGCACCTGCTTTGCACGCAGGAGGTCATCGGTTCGATCCCGTTCACCTCCACCACCTCATTCAGTGAGGGTGGGAAAGAGAAAGGGCGAAGGGAGAGAGCATTCCGCTCTACAAGCTGGAAGGTTATTCCCGATTTGATCGGGATTCACCTCCATTAATGGTTGCATAAAAGATTATCACCATTTTTAGATTACGTTAATATTTGTCTTTTTTAAGGCATTTGTTCTTTGACAATAGAATAAGGGTATATTGAATGAGCGTCTAAAATGAAATAAAGGGTAAATAATTATGGCCAAGCTACTAAGGGCAAACGGTGGATGCCTTGGTGTTGGGTGGCGAAGAAAGACGTGGTTAGCTGCGATAAGCTTCGGTGAGCCGCTAAGCAGGCTTTGACCCGGAGATCTCTGAATGGGGAAACCCATCCCAAGTAATGTTGGGATATCTATTGCTGAATACATAGGCAATAGAGGCGAACGAGGAGAACTGAAACATCTCAGTACCCTCAGGAAAAGAAAACAACAGTGATTCCCAGAGTAGTGGCGAACGAAATGGGAGAAGCCTAAACCGGACATATGGTAAAGTCTGCAGACGTTGTATGTTCGGTGTTGCGGGGTCTTACCAGACGAAACTGCAGGTTTGTCGCCAAGTCAAAAATTCAATTGATAGTCGAATTCGCTGGAAAGCGGAACCATAGATAGTGAAAGTCTAGTAGATAAAATCAATTGAACTTGGTGGGTAAGATTCCCAAGTACCGCGGGACACGTGGAACCCTGTGGGAAACTAGGAGGACCACCTTCTAAGGCTAAATACAACCCAGCGACCGATAGTGAACTAGTACCGTGAGGGAAAGGTGAAAAGAACCCCTTTTAGGGGAGTGAAATAGTACCTGAAACCGTTTGTCTACAAGCAGTGGAAGAACTATTGGATTTATTTAAGGTTTACCTTATTAAATCCAAGTTCGACTGCGTGCCTTTTGTTTAATGAGTCAGCGAGTTATTCTATGTAGCAAGGTTAAGCCGTTAGGTGGAGCCATAGCGAAAGCGAGTCTTAAATGGGCGATTTTAGTTGCATGGAGTAGACCCGAAACCAGGTGATCTATCCATGGCCAGGGTGAAGTCCCGGTAACACGGGATGAAGGCCCGAACCAGTGTGGGGTGAAAACCGCTTGGATGAGCTGTGGATAGGAGTGAAAGGCTAATCAAACCTGGAGATAGCTGGTTCTCCCCGAAATATATTTAGGTATAGCCTCGCAGATTGAATAACGGGGGTAGAGCACTGAATGGGCTAGGGGTCCTACCAGATTACCAAACCCAACCAAACTCCGAATACCGTTATCTCTTACTGCGGGAGTCAGACTATGGGTGATAAGATCCATGGTCGAGAGGGAAAGAGCCCAGACCGCCAGCTAAGGTCCCAAAATATGTGCTAAGTGGCAAAGGAAGTGGAAATGCTGAGACAGCCAGGAGGTTGGCTTAGAGGCAGCCATCCTTTAAAGAAAGCGTAACAGCTCACTGGTCAAGTGATTCTGCGCCGATAATGTAACGGGGCTTAAGCACATTACCGAAGCTGCGGAGGAGCGATCTCATCGGTACCAGCAGCTATTGGCTTTTAGCGAATAGCTTAAGGTAAACGATTCATCGCTTTTGGTAGGGGAGCATTCTATTCTGGGTTGAAGCCAGACCGTGAGGACTGGTGGACTGGATAGAAGAGATAATGCTGACATGAGTAGCGATAATGCCGGTGAGAAACCGGCACGCCGAAAGCCTAAGGTTTCCTGGGTAAAGTTAATCTTCTCAGGGTTAGTCGATCCCTAAGTCGAGGCCGAAGGGCGTAGATAATGGGAAACAGGTTAATATTCCTGTACCACCGAATTAGCGTTTGAGTGATGGGGGGACGCAGAAGGGTAAACCATTCCCGTGATGGAATACGGGATTCAAGCCTGTAGGTGGAGAGGGCAGGCAAATCCACCCTCTTATATAACACCGAGGGGTGATGAGGATCCCTTTTTGGGTATAAACTGGTTAATCCCATGCTGCCAAGAAAAGCCTCTAGCGAGTTGATTTGGTGATCGTACCCCAAACCGACACAGGTAGGCAGGATGAGTATTCTAAGGCGCTTGAGAGAACTCTGGTTAAGGAACTCGGCATAATAACACCGTAACTTTGGAAGAAGGTGTGCCTCCATGTAGGTGAAGAAACTTGCTTTCGGAGCCGAAGGAGGTTGCAAAGAAATGGGGGTAGCGACTGTTTACTAAAAACACAGGACTCTGCTAAATCGTAAGACGATGTATAGGGTCTGACGCCTGCCCGGTGCTGGAAGGTTAAGGAGAGATGTTATCTTCTTCGATTCGTCGGAGTGGAGAAGCTTCGAACTGAAGCCCCAGTAAACGGCGGCCGTAACTATAACGGTCCTAAGGTAGCGAAATTCCTTGTCGGGTAAGTTCCGACCTGCACGAATGGCGTAACGACTTCCCCACTGTCTCAACCAGGGACTCAGTGAAATTGAATTGACGGTGCAGATGCCGTCTACCCGCGAAAAGACGGAAAGACCCCGTGCACCTTTACTATAGCTTGACATTGGATTTTGGGTTAGGATGTGTAGGATAGGTGGGAGGCTATGAAATCTCAACGCTAGTTGGGATGGAGCCAACCTTGAAATACCACCCTTCTTAATTTAGGGTCCTAATCTTAATCCGTTATCCGGATTGGAAACAGTGTCTGGTGGGTAGTTTGGCTGGGGCGGTCGCCTCCTAAAGAGTAACGGAGGCGCGCGAAGGTTCCCTCAGGTTGATTGGAAACCAACCGTAGAGTGTAAAGGCATAAGGGAGCTTGACTGTAAGACCGACAGGTCGAACAGGTACGAAAGTAGGTCTTAGTGATCCGGCGGTCCCGTGTGGAAGGGCCGTCGCTCAACGGATAAAAGGTACGCCGGGGATAACAGGCTTATCGCCCCCAAGAGTTCACATCGACGGGGCGGTTTGGCACCTCGATGTCGGCTCATCGCATCCTGGGGCTGAAGCAGGTCCCAAGGGTTTGGCTGTTCGCCAATTAAAGCGGTACGTGAGCTGGGTTTAGAACGTCGTGAGACAGTTCGGTCCCTATCTTTCGTGGGCGCAGGATATTTGAGGGGATCTGTCCTTAGTACGAGAGGACCGGGACGGACGAACCTCTGGTGTTCCAGTTGTCGCGCCAGCGGCATCGCTGGGTAGCTATGTTCGGAATGGATAACCGCTGAAAGCATCTAAGCGGGAAACCAACCTCAAGATTAGATATCCCTCTCCCGTGGAAACACGGGGGACTAAAGACCCCTTGAAGACTACAAGGTTGATAGGCTAGATGTGTAAGTGCAGTAATGTACTTAGCTAACTAGTACTAATAGGTCGTGCGGCTTGGCCATAATTATCTACTTTTTATTTTTTCATTCAATACTATCCATAAAATAAGAGTTTTCGGTGGCAATAGCGAAGAGGAAATACCCGTTCCCATCCCGAACACGGAAGTTAAGCTCTTCAGCGCCGATGGTACTGCGTGGGGGACTGCGTGGGAGAGTAGGTCGCCGCCGAGATTTTTCATACCCCTTATTAATTTACTAATAAGGGGTTTTTTATCCCCTCTTCTCTATCCCAAGTTCAAATCTCCCCATTCATACTGGATAATTGATAGCAATGACACAGCCGCTGTTTCCGCACGTAATATTCTGTTTCCCAAAGAAACTATGCGAAAACCAGCATCTTTTGCGAGGTTGATTTCATTCAGGGTAAAACCTCCTTCAGGCCCAACTATAGCAAAAACATGAGGCGCAAAGCTCATGGATGTTAACAATCTCTTAAGGTCTACCTTATCTTCGTCTTCCCATAACAGAACCTTTAATGTCTTTTTATTTGGCATGGTGTTAATAAGCTTTTCAAATGCCAAAGGAGTATTTAAGGTAGGCAGCGTTACCCTGCCACATTGTTTACAGGCTGATTTCATTATATCCATCCAGCGATCCATTTTATTTTTTAGATGGGCTGATTTTAATTGTAAAACCGTTCTTTCTGAATAAAATGGATGGATTGAATGTATCCCTAATTCCGTTACCTTTTGGATAAGATATTCCATTGGATGAGATTTAATAAGAGCTTGAGCAAGGCTAATCTTTACTGGTGAAGGAGGTAAAGGTGGTATGGTCTTGGTAATTCTAACCTTTACTTCTTTGTAATGTACCGCTTCTATTGTTGCCTCAAAAGACTGCCCTTCTCTATCCATAAGAATCAACGTTTCGCCTTTTTTCATTCTCAAAACGCTGACTATATGCCTGGCCTCTTTGCCGGTAATTGATAGAAAGCCGCCTGTCGGTATAATTTTTTCTACAAAAAATCTTCTCAATTATTCCTCTTTTCTGGTTTCTTTTTGAAAGTCCGATTTTTAATCTACGGCCAATGTATTTAATAAATCCACTGTAAAAATTACTCCTGTTTTATAACATACAATGACTGTATACTACATCTGGTCTTTGAATATCAATGTTCAGTTACAGATGAAGAAAGATGTCAGGATAAAAAATTAGATTGATGATTCCTTTTCCAACACCAGTTTATCCCACAGGTGGTTGTGGCTCTGCTCACAATGGATATAAACGCTCTCGGTCAATCCCTGAAGGGGCGTCTTGAGGTCGTAGATGATAAGCCGTTGATCCTTTTTGATTTTTTTAATGTGCCTTTGATTATCCAGGAATTAAGACAAGACATCTTATATAAGATTCTTGCTAAAATCTTCCCTATATGGAACGGAACAGCAGGTGGGTTGAAAGAGGGGATTTAATCCGAGATTTGATGCCAGATCAATGGTTTTTTTTGACCATACAGCCATTCTGGTGGCCCCTGCATAAATGGCCAGCTCTTCCATTATGTGTCCTTCTTTATTTCTTGGCCTCTCACAGCCCAGAGATATCGGAGTGTGTGGCATCATCAACCGTGCCGTGGCAATCAATCGAGCAATCTCTATAGGAGATGGGGGCAAGACCCCTGACATAGGTGTACCTTTTAATGGCATAAGAACAACCATTACAACAGAAGAAGGCTTAAAACGACTTATAATTCGCAGCGCATTATATTCACCATGTATTTTACCATACATGAGCCCAGCCACAATATGAGGCACAACATCAAGGCCTGATTTGAAGAGATTCTCAAGTGATGTTATCACCTTTTGAAGACTATCAAGGTGGTAAATCTTTTTTGCAGTTTCCTCATCACCCATTACATCAATTAGTGCCTGATCCACGCCTGCTTCTTTGAGGGCAACGGCTGTGTTGAAATCTAAAAAGCCACTATGTACAGATAGAAATAAATCTATTTCAGTCTTTATCTTTTGTATTGCCTGATAGAATGTTTTCCAGGGAAGCCTCCCTTCAAGGTCTGATCCGCCGCTTAAAAGAACCCCTGAATGGCCTGAGTGTGCCAACTTAAGACACTTTGTTATAAGAGATTCTGGGTCGGTTGCCTTTATCATAGGCTTTAGGAGTAATCCCTTACAGTGCTCACATAGTAGCTGGCACCTATCCCCGGTTAATGATAGAGCAGGGTACAGGCCCCGCATCTTTCCATACCTGATCATACCAGGAAGGTAGAATGTAAAATTGCTTCCATGGTTTTTTCTGGTAACATTCCAGGCTTGATCAAAAAGATCCCTGTCTTTCTTTTGTATTTTATTGTCACTATTTTTTTTCATTTGGATTACTTTTTCTTGACAGATAAGGGTTCTTTTAGAATACTCCTTTAATAAAATAGTTTATGCCAATTGTCTATCATGTGTTTTAGAAAAAGGGAGGAACATCATGAGGTTATTTTTTTCTTATTTTAAATTTGTTTCCTGCTTAGTCCTTATCTTCTTTACTGCATGTGCTACTATCCCTAAACTGGAGGTTACGTATAACACTATACCAAAATCTAATATTCTGGAGGGAAAGGAAATATATTTTAGGTTTATTGACAAGAGAGCCAATAAAGATATTATTGGCAATGGAGCAAAGGGGATATATACAAATTTTTCTGGGAATATTAATTATATTCTATCGAAAGGAGAAAAGGAGAGATTCCTTGTCCGAATTTATGACATAGAAACCCTTTTTAAGACAACCTTTACTCTTTATTTCGAGAATATGGGGCTAAAATTGTTACCTGAGCGGAAAGAAGGGATTCCAGAGTTAGCTATCAACTTATACGATTTTACTCTGGATTTATCTGGCCGTAGATGGATTGCCAGGATAGATTACGAAGCTGAATTTACTCAGGAGGGGAATGTTTTAACCAGGAGATTCAAGGGTCAGGCAGAAAAGTTTAGGATTTCCGGTATAAAACAGGCGCATCAAGTAATGAGTGAAACATTTAATGATTTGGTAAATAAACTTGATGTAAAGAAGCTTTTTACTGATATCTCAAAGTAAAAAAAGGCGAAGACGCTGGCCCGCCTCGTACCTCAGAGCGGGACTGGCAGGCTTAAGGTAAATTAGTTACGACGTTAACTCGTTGAATAGGTAATCATTCGTCTACATAACCAATAATATACTGTTCAGCTGCTCATCTATTTGACTATTTAACTACTTAAACAATTTTACAGGGTATCTCATTGATTTATGTTTGATTTACAGAATATAAAGACTATAGGTCGCTATCAGATTCTTAATAAGTTAGGGCAGGGCGGCAGCGGAGCTGTTTATCTTGGAAAGGACCCTTATATAGATCGTAAAGTAGCTATTAAGATTTACCGTCTCCCTGATAATACAAGCCCTGCGGAAATCGAAAGTTATAAGAAGAACTTTTTTGTTGAGGCGCAATCAGCAGGATGCCTTATGCACCCAAATATTGTAACTATATATGATGCTGATCTACATCAAGACATTTGTTATATTACCATGGAGTATGTAAATGGATACACATTGGAGAGATTTTGTAAGCCTTATAACCTTTTGCCCATAGAGAGGATATTACAGATTGCTTTCAATGTATGCAAAGGCTTAGAATATGCCCATCAAAATGAGGTAATTCATCGTGACATAAAACCCTCTAATATCATGCTTAGTTTATCTGGTCAGATAAAGATAACCGATTTTAGTATTGCCTATATTAAAAGGGGTCATTCGACTCTTGTTAAAGGTTTATACGGTTCCCCCAGCTATATGTCACCTGAACAAGTCAAAGAGGAGCTTATAACAGAGAAAAACGATCTCTTTTCTCTTGGCTCGGTTCTTTATGAGCTCCTAACTGGTAAAAAGGCATTTGAAGGAGAAAACGAATACTCTGTTATGTTTAAAATTGTTAATGATGATCCTCCCCCCATTCTGGAGTTAAAACCAGCGTTACCAAAGATCTTTGGAGATATTCTTAACAAGGCCTTGGCCAAGAACCCATCTCAACGTTATCAGAGCAGTATGGACTTTGCTTACGATCTGAGACTGGCCTTACGTAGTTTAAAGGAAACACCAAAAGAAACTCATGACAGCGAATTGTTAAGCTATATCAAGGAGTTAGTTTTTTTTAATACCTTTACTAAAAAACAAATTAACGAGATCCTTTCTGCATGTGATTTAGTCAAGGTTGAAAAAGGTAAGACCATTATACAAGAAGGAGAGATAGACGATTCTTTTTATATTTTGATCAGTGGTCAAGTGTTAATCCAAACGGGAAGTGAAGAAGTAGCTGTTTTAGAAAAGGGACAATGTTTTGGAGAGATGGCCTATCTGACCGGTGAACCTCGCACAGCTACCATTATTACCAAAGAGGAATGTATTTTACTGAAAATCAGTTCTACCCTTTTAGAGGGATTGAGCAAAAATATTCAGCTTCTATTTTTTAAAAACTTCACCCAAACCATAATAAAACGTCTATCAAAAGGAGCCACAAAGACATAGTACGTGTGATATATTATGGAAGACCTATCCATATACTTGAAATCAACATACTATATTGATTACGACACACCTTCGGTTTCGAAGCTGTCCAAAGAAATTGTGGCCCCTTATCCTGACGAAAAGGCAAAGGCTATCTTTAATTTTGTGAGAGACAAGATTCCTTATACCCCCTATTCTCCTTTTTACCTTCCAGAGCATTACCCGGCAAGCAAGACTCTCGAGAGAGGGGAAGGTTTTTGCGTTCAAAAGGCAGTTCTGCTCGCTGCATTGGCCAGAGCGAATGGTATACCGGCACGGCTTGTTTTTGCTGATATTAAGAATTATTCGATACCCCCAAAATTATGGAACATGATGAAAACAAATGTTTTTGCCTTTCATGGCTATAATGAGCTTTACATTGACGGCAGATGGATCAAGGTAACGCCAACATTTGATATAGGCATGTGTCAGAGGCTAAATTTGAAACCTGTAGAATTTGATGGGCATAATCCCGCTATCTTTCATTCCCATGATTTGGATGGGCATCTACATATCGAATATATTAAAGATCATGGGCATTTTGCAGACCTTCCATTTGAAACGGTTGTCAATGGTTTCAGGAGTGCGTACACAGAAGACATGATTAAGAGATGGATGGAATCAAGTCTTCAAACAGAAAGAGAATGGTAAGATTTTAGCAGTCAGCAACCTTTACCCTCATGACTTATTCAGATTTCAGCCTGTCCACCACCTGAAATAATATTATAAGATTTATGTCAAAGGCATTTGTTATCAACCTCGGATGTGTAAAAAATCTTGTAGACAGTGAATATATCCTTGGTCGTATCAAAGAGCATGGATATGATATAGTCAATGATCCTTTAGATGCCGATATAGCGATTGTTAATACCTGTGCCTTTATCAGACCAGCAGTTGAGGAGAGCATAGACACAATACTTGAGCTTGCACGTTTAAAAGACAAAGGGCATCTAACATCCCTTGTGGTGGTAGGTTGTTTTGTGCAGAGATATGGACGAAAGCTGCTTAAAGAAATCCCAGAGGTTAATGGCTGGGTTGGTACAGGACAGATACACAGAATAGGTGAGATTTTAAGTACTAAAAGTGCTAACACCCCGATTTTTTTTATAGACAAACCTCGTTTTTTAGTGGATCACAAGGCACCCAGGGCCCAGACAACACCATTTTATTCTGCCTATCTAAAAATCGCCGAAGGATGCTCACACCATTGCTCCTATTGTATTATTCCTTCCTTAAGGGGTTCTTTCCGGAGCAGAACCATAGATTCTCTCTTTATCGAGACAAAGAATATGGTTGAAAAGGGCGTGAAGGAGATTAATCTTGTAGCACAAGATACAAGCTCCTATGGCCATGATCTTGACCCACCATGGAGGCTTGAGGATCTCCTGGTGAAGCTTCTTACCGTATCTGGTTTGCATTGGCTAAGAATTCTTTATGCTCATCCGTATCATTTAACTGAAGGAATTCTTGAGCTTATTGATTCTGAAGAAATTTTATGCCCATACCTTGATGTACCCATTCAGCATGTTAATCCAGATATCCTTAGGGCTATGGGACGCCCTTTGCAGGCGGAGTCGATACCTCAATTTGTAGAGAAAATAAGAAAAAGATCAAGAAAAATAACACTACGGACAACAGTAATGATCGGTTTTCCAGGAGAGAGTGAGAAACAATTTAAAGAATTATGCACCTTTTTACAAGAGGCAAAATTTGAAAGATTAGGTGTGTTTGCTTTTAGCCCGGAGAAAGGCACCCATGCCGCAAAGCTCAAAAATAGCATACCTCAGAGTGTCGTGGAAAAAAGGGTCCAGGAGCTTATGGAAATTCAGGCAGAGATCAGCAGAAATATCAATAAAGAGTTGGTTGGTAAAACAGTGCCAGTAATAGTTGAGGGATTAAGCCCTGAAACAGATCTATTACTTACTGGACGAACAGCAACAATGGCTCCAGATGTAGATGGCCAGGTATTGATAAATGAAGGAACAGCTATGATAGGAGAAATTGTTCCGGTTCATATAACCGAGGCCCATATCTACGATTTAGTCGGGAGTATAGAAAGAGAAGAGTAAACCGTAAGATCGAATAAAGCCTGCATGTGGTTCACTAAAATATGAAATTCTTTCCACATTTTTTAAACGATAAAAATTTCACTATCTCGATAATTAGATGCACAACTCAAGGAGGTTAACGATGAGACTCAATGTAAAAGCCTTTTCACTCACATGTGGTATAATTTGGGGGTTTGGCCTTTTCCTTCTTACGTGGTGGATAATTGCCTTTGAAGGCGCAGCAGGGGACGTAACATTATTAAATGGTCGTGTTTACCGGGGTTACAACATAAGCCCCATAGGGAGTTTTATTGGCCTGATTTGGGCTTTCATAGATGGCTTGATTGCAAGTGCAATATTTGCTTTGTTCTATAATTTCATCGCTGCACGCATTTCAAGGGAAGCAAATACATAATATCTGGCCTGAAGGAATAGAAATAGTACAATATAGTTAGAAAAATTATTCGTACAAATCATCTACATCTTGCCACAAGTAAACGCCCAGAATAAATCAAAAAAATAAGGGAAAAAACAGAGAAGGATCAGTGAAGTTGATTAAAAATTTCTATAATTTAACAAAGGAGGTTCAGTCCAATAGCATTACACTACTGTTTGATTCAATCTCTTGACCCTTAGGCACCGACTTCTCTTAGTCTTCAAGAGGTTCTGGAACGGTGAAGAGGTTTGAGGCCTAAAGGGTTAAAAAGTTGATGAGTTAGAGAGTTAAGAGTCAGTTTGATTCGAAAGGGGGCACAATGATCCCAAAGGATGAGCCTGATAAGGCTGTTGGAATTGCCAAGAAATATAGAGTTGGTGAGCTATATTTAATTGGTTCCGCTCTATATAAGGAGCCAAAAGACGTTAGTGATTATGACTTTGCTGTGCCAGTTGGAAAATTCTTCAAATTTTATGGGGAGCTGCTCAGGGTAATGTCAAAGGATGCAAACTTGATAGATCTTTCTGGAAATATGACAAAATTCAAAAACAACATAGCAAAAGAGGGCAAACTCATTTATGCAAAAACGTCAACCTTGAGAATACTGCGAAGCAAAATTTGAAAATATAGATACTGTAGTATTTCAACTATTTTCAATTGTTAAGGCCGAAAAGCCAGGGTATTCAACCACTGAGTTGGCAGCCATTGCTACCTTTATTCATTACTGTTACAATGGGATCGAAAATATTTTAAAACGGATTCTCTCATTCAATCAAATAAAAATGAAAGAGACCTCCACATGGGATAAAAACTTGCTATAGAGCATACGGATATATTTTTTAGAAAAAGCCCATAAGAAATCATGTCGTGCTCTTTAGGGGATCCTACGGCGCTTTCTAATTTGATCCTTAAAGTGTGCTGCATCAGTAAACACCTCAGCCTCCCAGTCCAGACGCCGAGCTGCTTCAACGTATCGCGCATTATCGTCAGTATAGAAAACCGGCAACTGGCCATCGCAGTAACGATTCATGAGCACTCGGTAGATAGCAGGATCCGGTTTTGCCACACCCTCTGAATAGGAAACTACCCACCCGTCAAGAAGTTCAAATATTGGGAATTTTTTGAGAACGAATGTCCAGTGTACCTCTTCTGTGTTGCTGAGGGCCACAAGGCGGAACTCGCTCTTGAGTTCAGCGAGCGCCTCCCTCATCCTCAGTGCCTCGCCGATAAAGATACGACACCAGATATTGAGCCACTCCTGAGACCCAAGTGAGAAACCCAGCGCCCTATTGATTGCCTGGAGTATATCCCCCCATGACTGCGTGCCCACATATACAGGAAAGAAAAGCCTGTATAGATCATCCGCCTGTGGAAGACCTATTTCTCGTCCGTACCTCTTTGAAAGATACTTAACAACCACCGTGGGGTCATAGTCAACAAGGACTTTACCCGCATCGAGGACAATAACAGGCTTAGCATATTTTTGTATCGTCATAAAGAATGATTATAAATAAAAGAGCTCGTGGTGTGTTTGATAAAATTTTGGTTTCCATCTTTTGGTAGTGATACCCCTCATGGATGGTACTCTACATGACTTCTTTAGGCTATTAATCCTTTTCCTTTCTACTCATGTGGGAAAAAAAGGATTTATTATAGTTATTTTGGTGATCAGGAAAGTTTTATTATTACGCTATTTTTCATGGTGGCGCTGGCTAGTAACGCCGACCACCACCCCGTCTTCCTCCACCTCGGTAACCTTCAGAGTGAGGGCGAGCCTCATTCACATTAATTTTCCTCCCCTTCAACTCCCTGCCATTCAAGCCTTCAATAGCAGATTGTGCTTCATCTTTATTGGGCATCTCAACAAATCCAAATCCTCGTGATTCTCCACTGTATCTGTCCTTAATAATATTGACGGATTCGACCTGCCCGAAGCCCTCAAACTCTTTTCTAAGGTCCTCTTCGGCGACCTTATACGATAAACTGCCTACATAGATATTCATTCTAACCTCCTTCTCATTTCAAAATATTATAAGTTGCCTGTAGTTAAGGTTGAATTTCGTAATCATAATACCATTGGTATGTCGTCTGCGATCCTACACGTAATATAGCTCCAGAAAGCTCTTTAGTTATTACTATCACCTGCTTACATGATGTGTAAATTGCAGATCTTGCGGAAATGATGGCCGTAAATCACCAAGGTAATTGCCAATGGAAACAATCCAGGGCGACGAAAGAATGTCCAGAGCAAGATCTCCCAATACTGGAGCCGCTCCTTGCAAAAGATCCCCAAGCGTACGCTGGAGCGAAACAAGGACAGGAAGTGCTGGAAGTCCAGCGGGTTGTGAATCCTTGTCGCCTTATATTCTCGAAAAATAGTCGACCAAGCGGTCTTCTTTTTTCAGACGTCTATATAGCCTTGTGCCGGCAGGGGCTTGAAGTAGGCTCACAATGGCCGTCACACGACCCCACTTTTCTGGATAACATCAATCTGCCGTTGGAATATAGAGCGCGTATCGTGATCGAATTCCACAATAAAACCTACTTGCACTTGCAGCCCCGCCCTTTGGATGCATTTTACCGTTTCGATCAGATCACGGTTTTTATTCTGCTTTTTATTGCATTCAGCCAGGCTTTCCTCATCAGGCGTTTCGATCCCGATAAAAACTGCATCAAAACCTTGCCTTAACCATCATCTCCATTAAAGGCTTGTCATCATTGAGATTTACCGAGGCTTCCGTGTTAAAGGGTATGCCTCTCTTGTTGTTCCGCCATTCGATTAAAGCAGGTAAAAATTGGGTTTTGAGATACCGTTTGTTGCCGATGAAGTTATCGTTAACAAAAAAGATCTGACCACGCCATCTCAAGCCATAAAGAGCATTCAACTCGGAAATAATCTGGCGAGTGGCCTTGAAGCGAGTTCGGTGTCCGAATAAGGCTGTTACGTTGCAGAATTTGCAATAGAAGGGGCAGCCATTGGAAAACTGGATACCCATCGCGGCATACTGTGTGGGATCGGCCAGCTGCCACATTGGAGCCGGTGTTTTCCGTATATCGTAAAACTCGGATGTTTCATATATGCGTTTGGCACATCCCCGCTCCAGATCAGCCAAAAAAAGCGGGAGAGTCAATTCGGCCTCATTAAGCACAAAATGATCGACTTCCTTGAATTGCTCATATTCACTGGTGAACAGTGGTCCCCCAGCAACTAGCTTCAGGCCTGCTTCTTTACACCGGGCAATTATCTGACGGACTGTATCTCTCTGTACCACCATCCCGCTAATAAAGGCGTAATCAGCCCATGCGAGATCCTTTTCAGTGATCTTTGTCACATTAAGATCTATCAAGCGCTTTGACCACTCTTTGGGTAGCATAGCTCCTACTGTCAATAGGCCGAGAGGAGGGTAGGCCGATTTTTTCCGAATAAATTTAAGGGCGTGCTTAAAATTCCAGAATGTGTCTGGGAATTCAGAGTAGATTAAAAGGGCTTTCAATAGTACTCCTTTACCAAGGAATTATGGGAAATCCTTCTTCTCTCTCGCTAGATGCATTGAAAAAGGCGAGCTTACTTAAAAAAACAAGAAGCAGGAGTCAAGTTGCTACATTTTGAAGGGTTTTCCAAAGGAGTGATCTCTAAATGAGGTTACACGATTGTAAGACCCTGAAGTCTGACAAAATACCCCCCTCAACTTACCAGGTCAAGGAAAAAGGCTTTTAAATCTACTCAGATTTCCTATTTTCTCTCTTTTTCTACCCACAGTGCATTCACCTATAATTTCTGTATATTATGGTATCTGAGAGCATGCTCTGGCCGAACATTTCGTGCCAGATTTTTTTAACGGATTCTATCTGATTTTATTACAACATACAAACACAATACTTGAAAATTTTGCCCTTTCAATTCTTTTCAAGCATAGCAGTAGTCAAAACATAGGGGCTCTGATTATTTCAATCGGAATTAAACAAAATGGGGTATCAGCAACAATTTTTCATTCATCTTGAAATCCTCCGCTATGTATGTGTTATAATTCATCATATTAAACCCTCCCGCAGATCGGGATACGAACCACACAGGCTTTGCCGGCCAGACCGAAACAAATTCGAAATTCTCATGTTCAAAAGTCCCCACACTTCCTACGGAGTGTGTGCTCGGGATAGTATTTGCCATAAGAATGTTTTGGTTATTTTGGTTTTGGTCATTTGGTATTGTATCGAATGCCTAATTTGCTAAAAAAACCATTTTGTTGTCACTTTTAGGTGCCTTCCTCAAGTTACTGCCAATGGTGGTGGTTGTGTGATTTCTGGTATTGGTGTGCCTTTCTATGGTCTCCAAGACAATTCTGGGCGATATTCCCTTAGAGAGGGAGGAAAAACTGGTTAAGGCTGGCTTTGAAGATTTTTCTTGACCCCGATTCAAGGCAACCTTACATTACAAAAAAGAGCAGGCCCTTTTTTTAAACCTGTGAAGGGAGGAAAATTGTCATGCATTTAAAATTAATAAGGAATCTGGGGTTGATGATAATGGTCGTATTATGGATGGGATCTTTCCCCCCGATTGCCGCCGCACTTATTGCCGATCATACTGCAGCAGCAGATTTTAGTGGTATTTCAGCAAATTCCTTCTCTTCTGTACGCTCAACCTTCACTATTTATTACAGTCATACATCCCATGGCAGTCAGCTTATTACAGGGCTTTCTATGCTTGAAAATGAAGACTCCGGGCTTTATGGTCGACCCACCATACATGAAGATGACTGGATTGACCTTGGTGATCCCCATTGGGATTCCCTCACTCGGGACTATTTAAATAATCATCCAGAAACGAACCTGGTGATGTGGTCCTGGTGTGGACAGCTTTCCTGGTACAGTGAGGAAGAGGTCAATGACTATCTTACTAAAATGGGTCAATTGGAAGCGGGTTATCCCAATGTCACTTTTGTTTACATGACAGGACATCTGGATGGGTCTGGATCTTCCGGAACGCTCTATATCAATAACAACCGGATTAGAGCGTTTTGTTCAGCTCACAACAAGGTTGTTTTCGACTTTGCAGACATAGAAAGCTATGATCCAGACGGTAATTACTATCCCGATGGATCAGACGGTTGTGAATGGTGTTCAACATGGTGTTCTACCCACAGTTGTCCGCGCTGTGATGATTGTGCCCATTCGCAATGCATTAACTGTTATCTTAAAGGTAAAGCCTTCTGGTGGATGCTTTCCCAGCTTGTGGGCTCCGCGGTAATCTCTTCTGAAGACGAAAATGGCAGCAGCGGCTGCTTTATCGCAACTGCGGCCTATGGCTCCCAGGTTGAGACACATGTAAAGATCCTACGGCAGTTCAGAGACACGTATCTTTTGCCCAGCAAGATAGGGCAGGCCTTTGTAAATGTATATTACGTGTATTCACCACCAGTAGCGAACTTTATTGCTAGACACGAAAACTTGCGGGCTGTAATTCGCTTGGGCCTGCTGCCAATTGTGGGAATGAGTTATGCAATATTGTATTGTGGGATTTCAACTACCACAATTACAATCATTATTGCTTCCATGATGACAATCGGCCTCATTTTGTTTTGCTTTAGAAGGGAGTAAGGCTATTGGATAGATAAATAAACACCAACTCAAAGATGAAATTCGATCCATATGCATAAAAGGTATGGTTACCAGCCAAAAATAGCAATTGGTACGGGAGCATAAATAGTAATCTGATCTAATAACGAAACTTACACCTATTGTGCCAATATACATAAAATTATAGATTTAAATGACGGACATTCTCTTCGTACTATAGGGTAGAGAAATAAAATAAGTAGCCCCAATCCCGCTATTAGTGCTGATTTTCATAACAAAATAGTTGAAAAACCTCGTTGATTCGGTAAGATACATCTATTCAAAAACAAACCAAACCATAACCAACGAGGTGAAAACAATGATACGATAAACAATACTTCCTTTCAAGGTAGAAATGACAAGAGACCCGCCCGCCTCGCCTGAGTGCTCGCAATGGCGGGCAGGTAAGGGATTTAAGGGATATATGCCAATAGTAGGCCATATCGCAGAAAATGGTCTGGTTCTGGGAGATGCAGAGAGGGTAATGTAGCCCCTGCAACCAGAAACCTTGACTTTATAAAATATTGCGTAAGACAAATGCTCAAAGGAAAAAGAATCGCCTTTCTGAGATCTGAAAGTGCCGCATATCAAGCTGATATTATAAACTATTGTGAGCAGAATAGAATTCAATTTGCCATAGGGGCTGATCTTTACCAGGCGGTCCTGGAGGCTATAAGGGCGATACCTGATAAGGATTGGAAGTCGTATAAAAATGGATATATCGCAGAGGCAATCCACTCCATGAACAAGACAAAGGAGGCCTTTCGTCTTATTTATAAGCCTCAGGCTTATTGTGATACGTAGGACCGTAGGACCTATCAACAAAATATCTTTTCTGAACAAGATGTGAGTGTAAAGTATACCGTGATAGCCACCAACAAGATTGAATTATCTGAAGAGGTTGTAACATGGTACAACCAACGAGGAGATCGCAACGAGAACCGGATAAAGGAGTTAAAGATAGGCTTTGGTATGGAAAGGATGCCCTGTGGGCAATTTGAGGCCAATGCTGTATTCTTTAGGGTTGGAGTTCTGGCCTATAACATCTTTCGGCTATTTATTTTCAAGATCCTGTCTACCCCATGGCATCGACACCAGGTTCAGACCATACGATGGAGATTATATCAGATAGCCGGTAAGATCGTATTTCATGGAGGACAGATCTTTCTGAAAGTTAGAAGAGGTCTTTGCCAGCTCTTTGCTGACATTCGCCTCAGGATATGGGAGTTTGCAAATACGTAAGATACATCACAGAAAGAGAGCTCTTTAAAGGATTCATATGGACTGGTGTGCCTAAAGCATATGCTGAAGTCATGAAAATAAAGAGATGGGCCAAATGCATTAAAGGTGATACATGTTTTTGATCTCTAGATTGTTTTTTCAGGCTGAAACGCCAAGACATACCAATTTGCATAAAATCAATCTCGGATTTTGGGAAAAAGAGATTTCTTGACATGATCCCTGAACATAATTAAGCTATTTGTTGCTAACTACTGAATAAATTAATGTAAATAGCCTGGAGGACAAATCATGCCTATTTATAAGTGGGGTGGCAAGACCAAAAAAGGACGTTCCTTAAAAGGTGAATTAGAGGCTGCTGATGAAAGGATAGCAAGGATACAGCTTAAGAAAAGAAGTATCCAAGTTACTAAACTCAAACAAAAGCCTAAAGACCTTTTTGAGAACATTTCATTTATGCAGCCCAAGGTCACGAAAAAAGACCTTGTTATCTTTACCAGACAGTTCTCTACAATGATTGATGCTGGCCTTCCTCTTGTTCAGGGATTGAACATTCTGGGGGAGCAAACTGAGAATAAAACCTTTAAGATTATGCTCAAACGAATAACAAAGGATGTGGAGGGTGGTTCAACCTTAGCAGATGCATTAGGCAAACATCCCAAAGTATTTGATTCCTTGTTTGTTCATTTAGTTGCTGCAGGAGAGACTGGGGGGATCCTTGATACCATTTTGCAGCGCCTGGCCGCATATATTGAAAAGGCAGAAAAGCTAAAATCTCAGATCAAAGGCGCTATGACCTACCCTATTATTGTGGTAGCTATTGCCATTATTGTTATCGCGGTTATTATGGTTTTTGTCATCCCTGTGTTTCAGGATATGTTTGCCAGTTTTGGAAAGGCACTACCAGTGCCGACACAGGTCGTGGTTTCCATGAGCGAGTTTACGAAGGGAAATATACTCTATATGATTGGAGGGTTGATTGTCTTTGTCTGGGTATTCAGGAGATATGCAAAAACGACTTCAGGAAAAAAGAACATAGATAGTGTTTTGCTTAAACTCCCAATCTTTGGTGAACTTATTAAGAAGGTGGCTGTTGCCAGATTCACGAGGACTCTTGGTACTATGGTCAGTAGTGGTGTACCTATCTTAGATGCCTTGGAGATAACAGCCAAGACAGCAGGGAATGTTATCGTAGAAGAGGTTATTCATGACGCAAGAAGTAGTATCGCTGAAGGACAAACAATTGCCGAGCCTCTTTCCGAGACAAATATATTTCCTGGCATGGTAACCCAAATGATTTCTGTTGGAGAGTCAACTGGTGCTCTGGATGCCATGTTAGAAAAAATAGCGGATTTTTATGACGATGAAGTTGACGCTGCAGTTTCTGCCATGACATCTATGCTGGAACCACTCTTAATGTTATTTTTAGGCGGCTCAATTGGAGGTCTGGTTATTGCTATGTATCTTCCTATCTTCAAGATGGCTGCGGCAATGGGCTGACTCAAACAACTATGGTCAAAACGGATCGAAATCTTGACCAAAAAAAGACTCTTTCCCGCCTTCAATTATTGATGTTTCTGAGGGTGGGATTTGTTTCCCTCCTTTTAGGAGTAGCGATTATAATTCAGGTAAGGGAAACAAAAACCTATTTTGGTGAGATCTTAAATGCGCACTACATCCTTATTGCCTCAATCTATTTCCTCACATTTATTTATATAGTTGCACTTAAGTACATAAAAAATCTCTTCAAGTTTGCGTATCTTCAGCTTCTTATCGATACCATCTTCATAACAGCCATTATCTATACGACAGGCGGTACTGAAAGTATATTCTCCTTTCTTTATTTATTGAACATATTCTCAGGGGGAATAATTCTTTATCGTTATGGAGGAATGATAATAGCCTCTTTTAGCAGCATTCTCTATGGGGCATTCCTTGATTTAAGTTACTATGGATTGATTAATCCCATTGGTTATCGTTTTCCCTATACCCAAGAATACCAGAGTAGTGAAATTTTTTATATGATTCTTGTCAATGCAGCTGCCTTTTATTTGGTAGCTTTTTTGAGTGGTTTTCTATCAGAGCAGATTCAGAAGAGCAGGGTTGAACTCAAATCTAAACAGAAAGATATAGCTGATCTGGAGATGCTCAAGGAAAATATTATTCAGAATATTTCCTCGGGACTAGTTGCATTAGACGAGCATAGGAAAATTATTGTCTTTAATAGGGGAGCAGAAAGGATATTTAATATTGATTCCAGAGATGCCATCCGAAAGGATATTAGCGATATTATCCCTCATATAATGCCGTATCTTAAGGTTCATAGCCCACATAAGTTCAGCCAACTCTCTTATAAAGGGAAGAAGGGCCAGCAAATTGATCTTCTTTTAAATATTTCACATTTAAAAGAATATGATGGGAGCAATAAAGGAAAAATACTTGTATTTCAAGACACGACACGGATAAGGGAGATGGAACAAGAGGTCAAGAGAATGGAAGATATGGCCATGCTTGGAGAATTAGCCGCTGGAATCGCCCACGAGATAAGAAATCCTTTAGCTTCAATAAGTGGCTCAATTCAGGTATTAAATGATAGCTTGTCAAAAGAAGAAGCCCATATTAACAGAAAATTGATAAAGATTGTTTTAAGAGAAGTAAGCCGATTGGATCATCTTGTAAATGATTTTTTGCAGTTTGCTAGACCGCAAAGAATAGAAATTGAAGAATTTGAACTTAATCAGTTGATTATGGATACCCTCTATCTATTTCAAAATAGCCAGAGCTGGTCTGAGCATTTAGATATAGAGACGAAAATTATGAGCCCCTTAAAGATTAAATCAGATCCGCAGCAGCTTAAACAGGTATTTTGGAATATTTTCCTGAATGCGTCCGAGGCTATGCCAAAAGGTGGACTCATCTCTATTAGTGCAGAAAAAGAAACGGATTTTAAGAGTTCAAGTGAATTTGTAGAGTCAGTAAGGATAAAAATTGAGGATAATGGGCCAGGCTTAGATCCGAAAATAGCTAAGGAGATATTTAAACCTTTTTCTACAACTAAAAAAGATGGATCTGGCTTAGGTTTGGCTATAGTTAAAAGGCTTGTCGAAGGTCTTGGGGGTAAGGTTTCAGGTGAAAATTTGGGCCGTGAGGGTACGGCGATAACCATCATTTTGCCTCTATCAATTGAAACTGGAAACTTGAAACTTGAAACTGGATAAACAAAGAAGGTAAGTGTTCAGCCGCCGGCGGTCGGCATTCAGCTAAAACACGGTTCTGTCCTACTTTTTCTATTCCTGAGACATTTAGCCATATACTGGTCGGGAATGGACTATTACCAGCCTGAGGCTGGTTTACCTTACGGGTTTTAAGAAGCAAAAGCTGACGGCTGAACGCTTACTAAAGAAGTTTATCTATTCTAATAATTCTAAAATTTTTCCAAGTTTCGAGTTTCCAGTTTCAACTTCCGGCTTGTCCGGACAAGGAACTTTAAACTTTAGGCACTTATAACTTTAGTTCACTTGAAAATGCATGTATATCAACAAGCGTGGTTTTCTAAAATAATTCATCCAAGTAGATATTTAGGGGATGAGGTAAATTCTGTTCAGAAAGATCTTTCTGCTGTCGAGATCTCTATTGCTTTAGCATTTCCTGATGTTTACGAAATCGGGATGAGCCACCTGGGGTTAAAAATTTTATATCATATATTAAATTTACAGAACTGGCTTTCAGCAGAAAGGGTTTTTGCCCCATGGGTAGATTTAAGATCCGAGTGTAAAAAGAAAGGTATTTCTCTTGCCTCCCTTGAATCAGAAAAACCTCTGCCTGAATTTGATATTATTGGCTTTAGTTTGCAGCATGAGCTCTGTTATACCAACATTCTGTCCATGCTTGATCTTGGCAACATACCCCTCTTAGCGAAAGACAGGGAATCCATGGATCCCCTGGTTATTGCAGGTGGCCCCGCATGCTTTAATCCTGAGCCAGTAGCTGCGCTATTTGATGCTATTGTTATAGGTGATGGAGAGGAAACAGCGCTTTCGATTTGCCAAACCGTACGAGAATGGAAATTGGATGGGCGGAATAGCAGGCCTGAGTTGTTAAAAGAGCTTGCAACAATTAAAGGCATTTACATCCCCTCTTTTTTTCAAGTGCATTACAATACGAAAGGAATCATACAGGACATAAAATCGCTAATAAAAGGGTATGAAGGCGTTGAAAAGGCTATCGTTCCCGATCTTAATTGTTACCCTTTTCCTGCAAAGCAAATAATCCCATTTACAGAGGTGGTTCATGATCGATTCACCATTGAGATTGCGAGGGGTTGTAGCAGAGGGTGTCGATTTTGTCAGGCAGGAATGATATATAGGCCTGTGAGGGAACGGGATCCTTATGAAATAGTGCGCATAGCTGAAAAAGGTTTACATGAGACAGGATTTGAGGATCTATCCCTTCTCTCTTTAAGTTCAGGTGATTACAGCTGTATCATTCCATTAGTACAGACGTTAATGCGAAAGGTGGCAGACAAACATGTTGCTATTAATTTCTCTTCATTAAGGATTGATACAGCCATTTCTTTATTAATGAAGGAGATAAAGAAGGTCAGGAAGACGAGTTTTACCGTTGCGCCTGAAGCAGGCAGCCAGAAACTGAGAGATGTTATTAATAAGGGATTGACAGAGGATCAGATTTTACATTCAGCTAAGGAGATTTATGAGGGGGGCTGGAACCTAATCAAGCTTTATTTCATGATAGGCCTTCCTTCTGAGGAGGATAGTGATCTTCTTTCCATTGTTGAATTAAGTAAAAAGATTTCCAGATTAGGGCCTCAAGGAAGAAAGGGACATGTATTAAATGTAAGCATTTCTCCCTTTGTTCCTAAGGCACATACCCCTTTTGAGTGGTTGCCCCAGCTTGAACTTGAAGAAGCTAAACGAAGAATCAATTTTATCAAGGAACGATTGCAGAGCCGTAGAGTGAAGGTTAAATGGAATAATCCAGAAGCGAGCTGGTTAGAGGGTATCTTTTCAAGGGGGGACAGGAGATTAACCAAGGTATTACTTGAGGCGTGGCAGCAGGGTGCGCATTTTGATAGCTGGAGTGAGCACCTTAACATAGATATCTGGAAAAAGGCCTTGAAAAGGTGCAATCTTGATCCAGATTTTTACCTTCTTCGGGAAAGGGAGCGCGATGAGGTTTTGCCATGGGAACATATACATTCCGGTATATCGAAAGAGTTTTTACTGAGCGAGTGGCAAAAGGCTATGGAGGGCAAAGAAACACCTGATTGCAGACAGTATTGTTCGAACTGTGGAGTCTGTAGCGACAATAACATTTCCCCAGTATTATTTGATACCTGGCATCCCCCGGAGGAAAAGGGTAGGGTTTTATCAAACCAATTACATGAAAAAGGGGAAAGATATAGACTGTGTTTTACAAAACTTGAAAAGACCCGATATCTGAGCCACTTAGAGCTTATTAAGGTGTTTATAAGGGCGTTTAGAAGAACTGGGATGGATTTAGTGTATTCGAGCGGCTATCATCCTATGCCAAAGGTCTCCTTTGCAGTGGCACTCCCTGTGGGAACAGAATCTTTAAGCGAAATAGTGGATGTTCAAGTTAAAAATATTCGAAATACATCACTCACAATAAAGAAGCTTAATAAGGAACTGCCATCTGGCATCAGGGTTATTTCTATGGAGGAAATAGCAATAAAGGAGGCTCCTCCCAGAATTAAAGAAAGCTATTTTCATGTCCAGGCAAATGGATATTTCAACAAAGAAGCTGTGGATAGCTTTTTGATGTTAAAGACCTGCTTAGCAGTCAAAAAACGCAGGAATGGTGAAAAAATAGTTGATATTCGATCTCAGGTGAAAGCATTGCATGTGTTATCCAATGGCGAGCTGGAGTTAATTCTAAGACATGGAGAAGGGCCGGAACTTAAGCCTACTGAGATTATAAAGAATGTGTTCAGTCTCCATGACAATCAGATAGAGGGAATGAGGGTTTTAAAAACAAAAAGTATTATTATCTGAGGTCTGATGATGACCAATGAATTGGTAATAAATGCAAGGCCACATGAAACGAGGGTTGCCTTGGTGGAAAATGGAGTGGTGGCTGAACTCCATGTAAAAAGAGGGGCTGAACAGGAGCTCGTTGGGAATGTTTACCTTGGGAAGGTGTTAAGGGTTCTACCTGGAATGCAGGCAGCCTTTATAAATATCGGTATTGATAAACCAGCTTTCTTATATGTCACTGATGTCTATAACGACCTTCACCATTGGGAGCAGATTATGCTGCAAGAAGAAGATGAGGGGAATAATTTAGAGACCGATATCAATTCGAAGACGCGCTTTATAAAGGAAAGTGATATTAATATAGAAGATCTCCTGCAAGAAGGACAGAATATTTTAGTTCAAGTTTCTAAGGAGCCTTTGGGCACAAAGGGTTCTCGAGCAACTTCTCACATTAGCCTTCCTGGGCGTCACCTTGTGTATATGCCTACCGTTGACCATATTGGTATTTCGCGCAGGATAGAAGATGAAAAAGAAAGAATGAGATTAAAAAAGCTTATGCAAAAATTAAGGCCACCTGGTGCAGGTTTTATTGTGAGAACCGTAAGTGAGAAAGCGCCTAAAGAAAAGTTGAAAATCGAGATGGAGTTTTTAACTAAATTATGGGCGAATATTCAGAAAAAGAGAGAAACGTTTTCTGCCCCCAGCATTCTTCACAAGGAACTAACAATTACTTTAAGGGCTGTGCGGGATCTTTTTACCAAAGAGATTGATAGATTGGTGATCGATTCAAAGGAGGAGTATCAATCAATATTGGAATTCATAGAAACATTTGCCCCAAAACTTAGATACTCTATTGAACTCTACGAAGGCAGAGAACCTATATTTGATGCCTATGGCATTGACCTGGAAATAAACAGGGCCTTAGATAAAAAGGTATGGTTGAAATCTGGTGGATATATTGTCATCGAATCAACAGAGGCTCTTACCTCTATCGATGTTAATACAGGAAGTTATGTAGGGAAAAGAAACCTGGAAGAAACCATTGTAAAAACAAATCTGGAGGCAGTTAAGGAGATTGCCTATCAACTGAGATTAAGAAACATTGGGGGCCTGATTGTCATTGATTTCATAGATATGGATAGGGAAGCAAACAGGGAAAGGGTCTTTATGGCACTCAAAGAGGCCTTGGAAAAAGACAGGGCCAGGACCACTGTTCTCGAGATATCGGAGTTAGGTCTGATTGAGATGACGAGGAAAAGGACAAAAGAAAATATAAATTTCTTTTTAACTGAACCTTGTTTATACTGTGAGGGGAGAGGCCGGCTTAAATCGCCTACTACAATCTGTTATGATATCTTCAGGG
>Ga0233415_10000097_pt1 | contig 40202 bp, 60 predicted proteins | sample Na_anoxic_12_MG_FD_188631 | JGI IMG/M metagenome (GOLD analysis project Ga0233415, IMG submission 188631) | Seawater microbial communities from Saanich Inlet, British Columbia, Canada - Na_anoxic_12_MG | ecosystem: Environmental > Aquatic > Marine > Inlet | place: Canada: British Columbia...
TATTTTTCCTTTAAATACGAATTCACTCTCGATACCTAATTCTAACAAACGAGATGTAGTTGAATTCCATTGAACCACTCGACCTGCACTACTATCATCGAGAGCACCCTTTAAAATAGCAACTGCTGTTCGGTTATTAAATAGATTATCGCAATCATCTAAAATTATAACCTTATCCGAATTCTCTTGTAGAATCGTAAATAAGGAAAGTGGTGTAGAATACGATTTAATATATTTATATGGTATCTTCGATTCTTTAACCTTCTTTAAAACTTGTGTCGTCTTTCCAAATCCAGGTTCACCATCGATGATTAATCCATTTGTTTTCGGATTATCTCCCAAAACAATATCGATATAGGTGTTTAGAGAATTATACTTGTTATCAATATTTATTATATCCATATATATATACGGTATTACTCATATATAAAGGTTTGTATAGTAGAATATATATATTCGAGAATGTAAAATAAGAAAAAAAAAGAAAAAATTGGTTTATTCCATATTTACTTCCGGAGTCAAGAAGGACTCAAAGTCGAGACTTATCCAATCACCATCTTGTTCGGCTTCATAGAATTCTTCGAGGATTTCATCTGTTGCTTGTTTGTTTCTTACCTTAACAAATATCATTCCGTCTTGGTAGTCAATTCTCGATGATGTATTAACTTCTCCCGATAGTTCTACTAACCTTTCTCGAACTTGGTCTATTTCAACTTCAGCATACGGATATTGTTGTATCCAATCCTTCAACGTCTTTCCATAATCCCAATGTTCGTCTATCACATATTGTGGTTCGAATCTTTTAGCATATCCACCATACGTGCTGGTTGTATTCTCTTTGAAATCAACGAGTGGTTTTATACTTTTCTTTGTTATCCGATAGATAATCTGGTCCTCTACTTCCGTTATTACTCTGCTATAATATTTCGGTTTTACAAATATCATATCATACATCGTGTAGCAGTTTTCTATTGTTTCTTCATTCGTTGAACCAATCAAAACCTTCCCTTTCTTGTCTTCAACCAAAGCCATATAAAAATCCGTCTTATCATTCTTAAAATAGTATAACATTCCGGATTCTTTATGGTAGCATATTACCGAATACCACCCACTTATCTCTTCGGCTACTTTCTTTACACAATCATTCTCGGTTTCTCCTTTTTCTGTAAAGTATTCGAGTAGTCTTGGGATAATCGCACTATCCACTTCTTCACGATATTTTAGTTTGTATTGTTCCTTCAACTCGTCATCATTGTATAAGACCCCGTTGTGAACTACCATCCAATTTCGTGTTTCTATTGGGTGATTATTCTCGTTTTTCTTCTTATCTCCTTTCGTAGCAAGTCTGTTATGTCCTACGAGGAAGTTTCCTTTTACCTCGCTTAAAAACCTAACAACCTTTCTGCTCTTCGTCTTCTTATTGAATCCTTTACCGATTTTGTAAGTGTTTAAATGGTTGAAGAAACCGAAAGCATCATTATTTCTCTCTGCTCCTTCGTTCATCATTCTTACAAACTCGGCTTTGTCTTCATCGTTAATGTCTCCATTAAACCGGTTAATTAATTGTATTTCACACATCTTTGTTTTTCTCCTTATTCTTTCCGTTTTGCATGTCATCGTATAATGCATATATCACTGCGTTTTCTTCTCCTAATTCTGCTCGATTTAATCTCTCAACAATATCTCCGAATAGTTTCACTATTGGTTTTCTCAGTCGATTATATTCTTCTTCTGTTAATAGCGAAGGTTTTATATCAAACCCTCTAATTAACCGAACTTTCCAATCACCGTATGTTCCTTTTAAAAGCCCATAGTGTCGTATGTAGTCTATTCTTTTTATTTCATCGGATATACTTATCGAATGGTAAGCCGATAAACTTATCCCACCAATAAACCTTACGAAGTCTTTAAACCTATACCGAGCGTCTCTTTCTCGACTTATGTAAGCCCCAAATAGTTTTCGAGATGCTCTTTGTCCATTAACCGAACCATAAAACTTATATAATTCGGTTTCAGAGATATCAAGGATATGTAAATCGGATTTTAGAGTTATTCCTTCTCTCTTACGAACATTGGTTTCTACTTCCTTAAAATCGGCTTTAATATTCTTTATTACCTTACGAGGAATTTTTGTATTAAACTTCTTTCTTCGTTTAAGGATATACTTTTCTAATCCCTTGTCGTTCAAGATACTAAAAAACCCACTCAACCGATTCTTTAAAGACATTATTTTCTTTATGTCGGTTTTTAAAGCCCAATTAATCAATGCTTCGTTTATTCTTATCCAATTTATAATCTTCTTCGAATCTAATGTTCCATTATGGTTCCTAATCTCGATAGTTTTTTTAGTTACTCTCGGATTATTTCTCCCATTGAAGTAGTTCGTTAGATTTAAGAAATTATATCTCTCGCAAACTATTGAGTTTGTCGCATCATTCCAATCACCGAGTTTATGCCCTTTAAACGCAGGAAATCCTACCTTTTTGTGCATCGGTAGTTTGTAGCAATAGTTGTTGGTTCGTCTTGATGGAGATACCATCTCGAATAGAAAATCTGAGAAAGTATGATAGACGTAATATATTCTTTCAATGTCATGCTCGTTTAAATCTCTTGCATCGAAATGTATATGTAATCCACACGAAGTTTCTATTCTATACCCGTTTCTGTTTAAAACTTTACATAAGTTACGAATATTCCTATATAACTCGTCTCCATTCATCGGGTATGTAATAAACTCTACGCCATTGTTTAAACTTCCATCGTGTTTTGCTTCAACTTTATTTGCTAATCCGAACGCTTCAAGCGTAGGGCGTAAATCGGAATTTGTTTCTCTATTTGTTTCTGTTTCGATTTCAACACCTACAAACCGTTTAGATTTGTTCTTTTTATACGTCGCTGACTCAAAGAACTTAAAAATTGGTCGCATAAAGAAACGATTTGTTTCTTCACAATCGCAACAACCACCACAACAATCACATTCCGAACAGAATGAAACATCTTCCGAATAATAGTTTCCACAACTATCGCAATAGCCAGATTGGTCGCAAGCACAACTATCGCACCAATCACTCCCTAAATCGTGGATATATACTCCATCTTCGGAATAGTAATTATCTCCACAATTCTCGCAACAACCAATATGTTGCTCGAAACACTTTTCACAATAGTCATCTCCATCGAATCTATGTTCTACTTCTACGAGTTCTTTGGAACACCAAACACACGTATGTTTGTCTTTCTTTTCGTTTCCCACTATAACACCTCCCTCAACTCGAGTATTCTATTACATTGGAGGATTAAACGTTCAATTCCTTCGTTACTTACTTCGAAGAGATTAACGTTAAAACCCTCTAACACAAAAGATTGCTCGATAGTTAATTTTTCTTTTGTCGTTAATTTCATTATTTTTTCCTCCATTCGCCTTTAAATAGGTTGGTTTTCGCCTTTAAATTAAAGACATTCGTTATCACTTCAAACGTTGTCGTTTGTTAAGTCTGGTCTCATAAAATACGAAAATATAGACGAATATTTGAAAATATCCAAATTTATCCGATTTTATGCTCTATTTATCGGAAAATATACTAATTTAGAACGAGATATCACCTCTCGTTTTGAATTTGTGTAATTCTCCAATAGTGGTAAGTAAGTGTTATTTATAAATACTATTGTGTTGTAAAGTATATATTGGAGTATATACGAAGAGAAGTTATTCTCCTCGATATACACCCTCGTTAAATTTATCTAAGTCTCGACTTAATGTTTCTATTAGTTCGGTTAATCCTTCTATCTTAACGTTTAATCTATTTATTGCTTGTTCTTTCAAAAGAATTTGATAAATCAAATCGGATTTGCTAAATCCCTTCAATTCATCGATTGTATATGTCATTTTTTCCACCTCCCGGCTAATGCCTTCGATTGTGTTAAAGATTTATATATTGCGAATTTTTGTCTATTGTCTCCGGAACCAAGTCCTTTTCCTTCCGAATATTTCTTTTCATAAAACTTTAACAATCGGTTTTTATATTCTAACCTATCAGCATTCGGTCCAATAACCTTTAAAATGTTGTCGGTTACATAGTCTTGTATTTCCTTTATCGTAGGTTTTGAGAGTGCTTCGGTTAGAAACACACTCAAAAACTCACGATATATTAATTCATCATTCATCGTTTAATTCCTTTTCAAATAAACTTAACTCGATTTTGGTATCTCTTAATCTCTTTCGGAAATACTCTATACTTGTTTTTAAGTCGTCTATTTTCTCTTCGATGAACTTTTTTCTTTCATTTTCCATTTTCGTTATTCTCCTTGAATTTTATCGACTAACCATTTTAGAAGTTTAGCATCGGTATCTATTAGTGCTGGATCGACAATGCTAAAATCCTTTAAAAGTCGTAAAATTTCATTTAAACTTGTTTTTATCTTTAAATTTGTCATTTTTCGTTTTCTCCTTTAAATTCGTTATAGTTATCACTATTGAAATCCTCAAACGGATTTACAGAAATCTCTCTATATGTCGTTTTAATCTTCTGGTCTCCTACTTATTCCGAAATTGAAATAAGAAAATAAGGAATATTGTTTTATTCCTTATAATTTACATCAATTCCGACATCTTCAAAATGTTTCAATATGGCTTGTATTTCCATATAATTTTGTAGGTGTTCCGGTTCTATTGTATCTTCTGTCCTTTCGACATCAAATTTAATTTGTTTAGTCAAATTCGCTTTAATTGTCTTTAAAGACTCTCCGATTTTATATAGTCTATCTTGTGTTATTCTCATTTCCATTTTTCCTCCGAATTTTTTTTTTCATTATTTTTGATTTGTGTCTTTTCTGGTCACAGAATGAAAACAAAAAGGTTTTATAAACCTTTTAGTTTATTGTTTTCTTCTGTTAATCTTTTGATTTCTTGTTTTAATGTTTCCTTCTTTTGTGTTTCATCAAATAATCTTTCATCATTTGTTTTTATGTTTTTTAGGAAATCAACATATTCAACAACAAAATCACCAATAAACAATTTTACTAAATTTGAGTGATTTAAACCAATTTTAGTTGGGTTTCTTAATGCTACATTGTTTAATTCAGTATTTACTTTTGTCATTGTTTCTTTATCTTCTTTTGTAATGAAACAAACTTCAACTCTTTTGCTTAGCATTACATTATTGGCTTTTGTTTGTGTTTGTGTATTGTTTTTCATTTTGGTTTTGTGTTTCCTTTTGTTTTTTTATGGTAAGAGAAGAGAAACAAATAAACAACTTCTTTTTACCTATCATTTGTAGGAAGTATATGTTTATAAACCTTTTGTTTTTGTTATTATTTATTTGTTACTTGTAAGAAGTTACATATTAGTATATGTTACAATATACACATAGAATTATATACAAATAGAGAATATTGTTATGGAATATATTGTTTTTTAATAGTATATATCATAATACAATATTTATAAAGCATATATTCAAGAATAGGCATTTTAATATATATGTTGGAGTATCTATGTGCATAGTAATGTTGTGTAAATAGAAGTAAGTAGATACAGATAGGAGTAAGTAGATACAAATAAGTATGAATAGATAAGATATAATCTGATAAATTCTGATAAATCTCTACAGATATAGACATATATGAACGGTAGTGAATATATGGCTATCTAGTTAGCTGTAGAAGATATAGAAGATATAGTATGTATATACATATGTATATATACATATACTATGAGTCATTACTAAGGGTATATTTTATTTATAAGTCTTTCTATTTTAGAGTATCCATTTTACTCCCCCAAAATGATGAAAAAAGGAAAGCTTTATATAATCTATATACTACAACACCTATATCTTTATATATAAGTTCAAACATATATATAGTAGGACAGGCATGCGTCCGAGGTTTCCGAACCCTATAGGAGGTAGCTCCTCTGTCGGCTTAATCAAAATGGAATACACAGAAATAACAGAAGAAGAACTAAAACTCTATAATGAAAAGATGTATGACCAACCTGGTTTCAAACCTAATTGGGCTAAAATCAAAACCTTATCCCAAACAGATGCATCTATCTTTGCAAAGTTCTATCTTGGTATAACTCCCTTTCACTACCAAGACCAAGTACTAAACGATAACTCAGATAGAATAATCGTTTGTTCTTCTAGACAGATTGGCAAAACTTATGTGGTAGCTATAAAGGCACTACATCATGCAATGTTCAATGCAGGTTCAGAAGTCCTAGTATTCTCTAAAAGTTCTAGTCAAGCAAAGAAGTTCCTAAGACAGATGAAACATCTAATGTTCTTAGGACAACAACATGTAAACAAAATCACAGCAAGTGCTTCTGATGGATATGCAGCTAGTAATGATGAACCAGCTTATGTCTTCCCAGAAGAAATAGATAAGAAAAAACCAAACAACACTGAAGAATTTAGTCTAACCAATGGTTCAATAATCCGTTCACTTCCTCCAACAGATTCCTCCAGAGGTTATACTGGAAATGTTGTTATCATTGATGAAGCATCTTTTGTAGATGATGAAATCTTTGACACAGTTATCGAACCAACAGTAAGGTTCACAGGTGGAAAGATAATCCTACTATCCACACCAAATGGACAGAAAGGATTCTTCCATCACTTCTTTGACCCAGATGATAAACGAAGACCAGATGAAAGAGATGAAACCAAATTCACTTATCGAAGATATTGGTGGGATTGGAGAATATGTCCTAACAAAGAAATACAAGATATGACTCTTAATCGTAAAGCAGACTTAGACCCAATCAGATTCGCTCAAGAATATGAAGCTAAGTTCACAACCGATGCAGATGGTTTCTTCCAACATATAAAAGTCAAACAAGCAACAGATGATTCATTGTCACTTCACTACGAAAACAAACACTTAGAGATGGTTTGTGGAATAGATTATGGTGTAACCAAAAGCAAAACAGTAATCACTCTTTCCTACTATGACAGAGAAAGAGATGATGTTATTCTGGCTTACCAACATGCTTTTGTAGCTGGATATGACAACAGTAACCTCCGAAGAGATTTGATAAACCTTGAGGCTAGATTTAAAATTGTCAACTATGTTGTTGATGATTGTCCTCAGGGACAAGACATAACCAACTGGTTACTGAAAGAAGGAAGAGTTGTAACTCCAATCTACTTTGGAAAAGAGAAGGTGGGTATGTTCTGGAGATTCAAAGCAGCTCTAAACAAAAGACATGATGATGATGGACCAAGAGTTAGATATCCTTTAGTAAATGAACTGATAAGTGAAATGTTAGCATTACAACAAAAAGACTCCAAGAGAACAACTGGTGCTCTAATAGAAAAACCACAAGGTGGTAGTGATGATAGAATAGATAGTTTTGTCTTATCAACATATCCATTCTTAATTGAAGAGAAAAAAACATTTAGAGGAAGTTACCTAGTATGATTAAAAAAGTAATCGAAAGAGAAATAGAATTAGCAAAGAAAGATGCAATAATCTTAGAACTAAGATATCTAAGAGAACTTGAAGAGATTCAAACCTTTGTAGAACAAAAGCAAGCAATGTTAGATACAATTGGTGATGGCTCAAAAATTTACTATGCAGGTTAAAATGGTACTTGTATTACAAACTAAGGAAGAAGAAATAAAACAATGGAACCATTGTATGGAATTTTTAAAATTCAATATGAAATGGGTTCTAAATAATTTGGAGAAACTTGAGACATTTAAGGTAAGTTGGAATCATTATGCAAGGTTTAAATTACAATGCCCAGACTGTTTAAAATACAGTGAAGTTACAGAAGATTATTGTAAAATCTGCAAAAAAGACCTAAAAAACACCCGAATGGTGACATTTGGGGTGGGAAAACCAACACATTTATAAATAAAATGTACCCTTATATAATAGTGTAGAGAGAGCCTCTATTATTGGCGAACAACACACAGCTGTGTCAAGCCTATGAATTCATAATGAAAGTAATATCTGAAAAAGAATTATTGATGAGAGCATCCAGAGGACATATCCAAGGATGGTACTCTGACAAAGAACCAGTAAGTGATAGGCCTGGGCTAGATACATTGTTATCTGCATATAGGTCAGACCCAACAATTAGGGGAGCAATTATTGCTATTTCTGATGAAACCCTAAAAAGTGGATATCACATCAATGCAAAAGACAAAAAACTTAAAGAACGAATTGAGAAAGACTTAAAAAAGAAATTCCGATTCACACGACTTCTAAATAAACTTTTAAACAATTTATTAATTTATGGTAATGCCTTTATAGAATTAGTTTATAAAGGTTCATCTGTAGAAGAACTTCATATCTTAGAAACCACAGAGATGGAAATCCTTTCAGATACTCATGGTGAGATAAGAGGTTACCTTCAACGACAAGGTGCACAATCTGAAGAAATTCAATTCACAACAGATGAAGTAGTTCATCTTACAGTAGAACACATAAAATCAAATCTATGGGGAGAAGTGGAATTACAAACACTTTTTAACATACTAAATTTAAAACAACACATTGAAAAATTCTTAACTAACTTATTCAAATTTAACAAATTCAGAGATAGTTGGTTAATCGAAGAAGCAGATGAAGTACAAGTTAGAGACTTCATAAACAATCTTAGATTATCCCAAGATATGCCAGAAAAAGAAATGGTTATTGATGGGAAAATTAGTAAAGTCCTTGGAAGACCAATTGAGGACTTAGACAAATTAATTGAAATATTAAACTATTGTAGACAAGAAATCTTGACACTACTTAGAGTGCCACCAATTATTGCTGGAATACCAGACAATTCTAACAGGAGCAATTCAGAAGTACAAGCAAGAAAAGCATTTGATACAAGAATCAAAATCTTAATGCAATCTATTGAAGAAGAATTTGATGCAGAACTATTCCCAAAGATGGGGTGGACAAATGCAGAATTCAAATTCAATCCAATTGATAAAAGGGCTGAGAAAGATGATATTGAAATCATAATGGCTTTAAAAGAAATTGGGTTAGATGAAAAATCATTACTTCAATTTATCAGAGATTCTGGAATCCAATTACCAGAAGGTGCAAAGATAGTAAAACCAGAACCAATTCCATTTGGTGGAGATGGTAAAGATGAAGATAAGAAAGAGATGAAAGATGAAGCATCACCAGTAGAACATAAAACTGGAGCAGAAGCAGAAACTAGGGAAGACCAATTGATTGGAAGAACAGATGGTTCATCAATAATTATCCCAGAAGGCTTAGACCAATATGCTGAAGAGGTATTACAAAAATGACTGCATTAACAAAAGTTAGAGAAGTAGTAGTTCAATCTGTAGATGAATTAAATGAAATCTTAGTTGATATGCAAATTGATGAAGAATCAAATATAATCCATGTCAGCAAACCCACAAACACATCTCATGGAATGATATTTCAAATCCTATATCACATAAAAAATATGGAGAGAGAGTTAGAGAAAAATGAAATCACATCTATTGAATAAATTACCAAAAGGAGCTAGAGATTTATGGCAAGATACTTACCTTAGAACTAAGGAAGAGTATGGAGTAGAAAGAGCATCTCAATTAGCTATGGAAATGGTAAAGAAACATTATAATGGAGAAGGAGAAGAGATGATTTTAAGAACTGCAGATTCTGTAGAATTTAAATCAGAACAACCTTACTTACGTTCAGTACTTGGTGCAGATATGACCAAAGAATATTTTGTAGAAGGAATTGTAGCAACAACAGAACCCCAAAGAGATGGAGTTCAATTGACAAGAGGATTCTTAGAACATATTATTGATAACCAATTTAGAAGAGAGGACAGAGCACTTTTAAAAGGCGACATTGAACATGCTGCTGATTATAAGGAAAGAGGAGGAAGAGTAGGAAAAGAAGTTGAAACAGATGAAGATGTTTTGAGATTAGACGATTATAAAATTATAGATGAATATGGTGTATCAAAATTGTGGTGTAAATTCCAAGTGGATAGAACTGCAGATAACTTTGATAAACTATTATACAAACTAAAGAATAAATTCTATGATTCATTTAGTGCATCATTCTCTATTGATAAAGGAGCATCAAAATTAGTTAGAGATAATGATGGGGATTACATAACTCAAGCATTTAAAGGAAGTTTAAAAAGAGCAACCTTAACAGGAACTCCGATGGATAAACTTTCTGTATTAACATCGTTCTACCAAGAATGAAATGAAAGATTATATAATACCAAAAGTCTTGTTGGCTTGTCCAACATACGATGGAAAAAACTATGCTGTCCATGAATGGATGGAATCAGCAAAAAACTTAAACTATGTTAACTACGATATACTTATTGTTGATAATACCAATGATGGTGGGAAAAATGCCAAATGGCTTAGGGAAACTTTTGATGTTGAAGTAATACATCATTACAATGCCAAAGTACCAAAATTAAAATATCTTATGGCAGAGTGCCAAAACATAATAGTTGAAAGAGTAAAAGAGGGAGGGTATGATTATCTATTCAGTTTAGAATCAGACATTATACCACCACACAAAAATATTATACAAACATTAATAAACCATGATAAATGGGTAGTCAATGCAATGTATGAAATAGGTCCAGAAGGATATTCCTTTTTGTTGTTACAACACATTAAGGAAATAACACTTGATGGAATATTACAAAAAGCACCAGCACAAATGACACATCCAATGATGGGTAATTTTATTGATGGTGATGTAAAAGAAATACATGCATGTGGGGTTGGTTGTTGTTTAATACACAAAGCAATCTTTGATTATGTCAATTTTAGGATTGACCCAAAATCAGATGTACATGCAGACTCAGTATTTTATATGGACTTATACAACAAAGGTATAAAGTCTTATGTTGACACTGCCTTAATCTGTCATCATATGAGAGGAAACTGGGAAGAAGTTTATAAAGTAAGAGGCGACGAATTTGGAGAAGAAGAAAATGAATAAAGAAATGAATACAGAAATACAAGATAAAGAAGCTAAAGAACATGCAGTTTTTCATGGACATCCACATGGTATGAAAGACCCAGAAGACTTAAAAAAAGTAATTAAAGAATATGATGAAGCAGTAAAATATCATGAAGATAAAAGAGAATTAGTTAGGAAACAATGTGACCTTATGGTTAAATTTCCAAAACCATTAAATCCTGAATTTGAATTTGAAACAAAGGATGAATGGATTGAGTTGATGAGACAACAAAACAAAATGAACATTGGACCAAAACTACAAAATGTGGATGCAGATATACAAACTACTAAAGATAGACGAAGGGTATATCAAGAATTATTAGATACTGAAGAAAATGAAGTTGAAGCAAAAGAAAGAATTAATAAAATGATTCTTGAAAAAGCTGAAAAGGAATTATTAGGAGATGATGCAAATGGTGAATGAAGAGAAAGTAGATAAAACAGTAGAAGAAAAAGATGCTGAACTACAACAAATGAATACTGAAATTGAACTTGCTGAAACTAAAAAGGTAGAAGCAATAGAAAAAAAGGTAGAAGATAAAGTTAAAGAAACAATGACTGAAGAAAAAGCAAGACAAACTCAAGAAGAGAAGATAGCTGAGTTAACTCACAAAATGGAAGAGTTGGCTAATGCTAATCAAGGTTTGGTTAATTCTTTAGAAGAGCAAAAGAAAGTATTAGAAGAGATGCCTGCTCAAAGAAAAGGAGTTGTTTCTACTGTAAATCCAACCGAACCAGAACAACCAGCAAAACCTATGACACATGAAGAAGTGTTAGAGATGATTGCTAGAGGTACTAAAGGTGGAGATAAAGATATGAATGAATATGCATTACGTAAAACTTTAGGATTGCCTTTAACAGAATAATATTCAAACTAACTTTTGAAAAAAAATATATAGGAGGAAAAACAAATGAATGATAAAGAATTTTTGAGGGCTGCTGGATATCAATTTCCAACAAATACATGGAGTAAAGGAGAATCTAACTCAGATTACCTAAACCCTACAATTTGGAACACACAAATTGAAGCTTTTGCGCAAGCAAAAACAGTTGTAGCACCCTTAGGAGTACAAAACACAGAATTGTTAAACAAGCCTGGTAAAACTTTGAACATTGCAGTTAATTCAGCAATCTCAGCAGTTGCATTAGCAGACACTGTTTCTTTAACTGTTCAAGCATTAGATTGGTCTCAAGTAACTGTTACACCAGGAGAATATGGTGGAGCTTTTCAAATTACTAGAGCTGAATTAGATAGGTCTTTTAGTAACTTATTGAATGAAAAATCTGCAGATGCTGGATATGCTTTAGCTAAAGTTAAAGATGAAACAATTCTTGCAGGACTAGTAGCAGGAGCAACAACAACTATTTATGCTAATGGAGTAACTAACAGCGCAATTACAAGTACCGATATTTTCGAGACTGACTTAATTGCTGATGGAGTTAAATCCTTAAGAGTATTAAATAGAGATGCGTTATATCTTGTTATACACCCATACCAAGAAGCTAGATTACTTAAATCATCTGATTTTATAGATGCAAGTAAATATGGTGGAAGAGAAGCTATTATGAATGGTGAAATCGGTAAATATTTAGGCTTAAGAGTCTTCACAACTACATTGATTCCAACAGCATTAGGAGCAACTTCCGTAGGAAGCTTAGTAACGATGTATAAATCGTTAGTACTAGGACCAAGGTCTTTTGTTATCGCACAAAAAAGAGCACCAACTATTGACTCTGAATATAGAGTATTAGATAGATGTTTCTCAGTTGCGTACATAGAAGATTGGGGATACTCAGTACTTAACGCAGATGAAATCTGTGTATGTGCAAGTGCAGCGTAAATACATAACTATTAAGGGGGGTAATCTCCCTTTCTTATTTTTTTAATCAAACCGACCGTAGTGTCATGAATTTTAAGCCCGTAGAGGATAAAAATGCCCGTAGAGACAGTAATTAAAGACCCAAGAGGGACTGGAAGAGCAACAGTAACTAATAATAGATTAGATGTTAATGCTAATTTATCAGATATAGATATTCAAATTGGTGCAGTAGAACTTAAAGATGCCACATCAACAAATAGAGCAACAATTAATTCTGATGGAGAACTTGAAGTAACCTTACCAGATGTAGAATATACATTAGATGGACAAGAGACTTTAGCAGTATCCATATTTAATGATATTACAATAGTACCAGAGAAAGTAACTACAGCAACAAATACCGCAGTATCAGTTGGCAGTAGTTCAACAACAGTTCTAGCTTTAAATGCTAGTAGAAAATTAGCTATGATAATTAATGATAGTGATGAAGTAATATATTTAAAATATGCTTCTGGAGCAACAAGTAATTCTGGAATAAGACTCAATGCAAATGGGGGAACACTTATAGAAAACCATTATACTGGGATAATTACAGGAATTTGTGCTAGTGGAAGTAAAGTAGTAACGGTGGTGGAATTATGACTGAAATGTTCAACCCAACAACTTTTTTTGAGTATATTGATTTTAATCTTACACCAACAGTAACACACCAAGAAGGTAGATTTCACTGGGATGCAGATAATGGAACAATTGCAATAGGTTTTCCTGGTGGCAACGTTGAACTTCAAGTTGGACAAGAAGGATTAGTTAGAGTTAGAAATGAAAGTGGTTCTACAATAGCAAATGGAAAGGTAGTATACACAACTGGGGCATCAGGCCAAAAACCATTAATTGATTTAGCAGATAATACTGATGCAGATAAAATTCATATTTTAGGTATGGCTACAGAAGAGATAGCACACAATGCAAATGGTTATGTAACACTATGGGGCAATGTAAATGGTGACACAGCACAACCAATAGATACGAGTTCTTATGCACCTGGTACACATTTATATCTAAGCACAGCAGGGGGTTGGACAGACACACACCCAACTGATGCAACTCACGCAGTTATAGAAATTGGAACAGTATTAAATCAACACGCAAGCGAGGGGCGAATAATGTATCACACCCACGAGCACACTATTGGTAATAATTCAGATTTGACTATGCGTCAATCTATCATAAATAAAAGCACTGGTACAAGTGCAGCGTCAGGATTTACAGCAGTTAATGATGCAGGACATTGGGCAACAATGGGGATTGGTGGTTCTAACAATACAGCATTTCCTGATGTAGCAGTTTTCTATGGTCCAGGATATAATGATAACTGGTATGCAGTAGATGGAAACAAAGACCACGTGTTTTATACTGACCCAACTGATTCGCATAATAATTCATCATTAAGTTATCCAAGGTTCTATATTGAAGCAGATGGTACACTTTCTGTAGGAGCTACTGATTATGAAACATTAGTTACTGCAGATGATGATATACCAAATAAGAAATATACTGATGATGCTATTGATACAGATATAGCAACTCATGTTGGAACATCACAAGCACATTCAGATTATTTAATCAATGATGGAAATGATGCAACAACTGGAGAACTTACTGCTAAGAAATTCATAACAAATAATACAACAGTTGGAACTTATACTCAAAATTCACATACAACAAATATTACAAATAGTGGTATAGATTTTTCTACAATTTATACAAACACCCACATAGATATGGATTATACTCATGCTGGAACATTTTCATCTATTGACCTTATTGGTTTAGATATTGATATAGATTTATCTGGAGCAATTGCTGGTGGAGCACACAGATTAATAGATGCTGACATAGATTATGCAGCAGTTGCATCTAATTCAACACCAGCAGTGGATATTGCTGGAACAGGAACAGGAGCAAGTAATTTTTCTGAAGGATTCACAAGAGTTGCATTAACTACATCTTATAATGCAGCTGGTGCAAATGAAGCAATTGCTTTTAAATCAACTTCATCTACAAGTGGAAGTGCAACAGCAATTGGTTATCGTGGTTGGGCAGCTGGAACTGGCTCAGCTAGTGGAACACTAATTGGTGTTGAAGGATATACAGTCCCAGTTTCAACAAATGCTTGTGTTGTAGCAATGCAAGGTAATCCAGAACCAGCTGGAACAATAGCAAATGATAAAAGGATGACCTTTAGAGGAGTTAGTGGTCATATATTAAATTATGGGGGTTCTATACTATGTATGGATACTGGAAATAATAGTCCTAATGATTATTCACCAACCCACTTAGATTTCCTAAATAATGGAGGAGAATTGTGGGTAGAGGGAGAATCAGAATTTGATGGAACTATATTTGCAGATAATGCTACAACTGCTATTAATGCAGCTGGACCAATGGTATTACCCAAAACAACTGGTGTAGGAATCAAAGTAGACAATGCATCTCCAACATATGGGTGGAGAGATTTACTTGGAGATATTAAAACTAGACCAGCAGCTGGTGGTGGAGCAGCAGCTCAGCCAGATTATGTAGCTTATAGGAGTCCTATTTATGCTTATAGATTTGGAACTAATGCTCCAAACAATCACAATCATGAATGTTTTTTAGAATTTCATATACCTCATGATTATGTACCAGGTTCAGATTTATATATTCATGTTCATTGGTCTCAAATTGTAGTAGACACAGGTGGAGCAGCAGGAGTTCCTGGGGATGCTAAATGGTATTGGGATGCAACATATGCAAGTGGATATGATGCAGATGCTTTTTCAGCTCCAATAACAACTTCAATAGTAGACCAAGCAAGTACAACACAATATAATCACATGATATCTGAAATTCAGTTATCAGCAACAAGTCCAAGTGCATCTCAATTAGATTCAGATGATATTGAAGTTGATGGGTTACTCTTAGTAAGATTATACAGAGACCCTACAGATGGAGCAGATACTCTTGACCAAGATACATTTGTTCATTATGTAGATATTCATTATCAATCAACTAATATGGCAACAAAAGATAGAAATACACCTTTCTATACTTAAGGAGGAAATGAAGAATGGTAGAATTTACAATAACAGTGGACATCCCACAAAATGTATATGATGAAATGATAGCAATAATGCCAGCACAAGAAGACAGAATTGCTTTTGTATTGAATACATTTAAAAGTAGGGTAATCCAAGAAAAGATAAATGCAGAAAAACAAAGAATAGAAACTTCTGCAAAAGAAGAATTACAAACTAAAACACAAGAAATAGTAGAAGAATATCAATAATGGCAACAACATATGTAGTGGATGAATCTGGAACAAGAGCTTTTGTTAAATCTCAATGGACTGCTCAAATAGACCCAAGAGAGAATGCTAGGATGCTTATAAGTTTTGATTCATCTATTGTCAATGGAACTCCTTTGTTAGCAAACATGGGGATTACACCATTTTCATATGCATCAGATATTGAAGTAAGATTCAGAAGTAAAGCAGATGCTTTAGGAGCTAGTTTAACTCCCGGTTCAACATCATATAATGCTTTTAATGCTGGTGCAATTGATGAGGGAACTAAAACAATAACAAGTGGAGCATATTTTGAACATCAAATGGACCCTTCAAATGTTAATCAATCTGGAAATACAGATTTCAGAATAGCTACAACAGAAGAAAGTACTGGCTTTCCAGTAAATGTAATTGTGGGAATTGATACAACTGAAAGAACAGATGTAGATAATGCACCAAAGTATTGTGTTAAAACAACTAATAAATTGGTACCAACTACAAAAAGAATACCAACAACTAAAAGAGTACCGACAACAAAAATAACTCCAGATGCCTCATACAATTATTGTGTGTTGGGTAGGATAGATGGGGAAGTTAAAGCAACAATAGACCCTAATGATAAACCTCCAGTGGAGAATTAAGGAGAATAATATGACATATACAAATGAAGCAAAAGTGGAAGCCTACCTTGGTGAGACTTTTGATGGAACAACAACTCCCGCCTCAACAGATATTGCAATATTTGTAGGATGGGCAGATAAATTAATTAATGATTATACAGGAACCGCATTTGAATCAACAACCATTACAGATAAAATCTTAGATAGTGATGGGGTTCAAAGATATAAACTACCTCACAGACCAATAATTTCAATAACAAACTTTAATGTTGATGAAGCTGGTTTAGGAGCAACAACAAATTGGGTAGCAAGAACAGAAGGAAGAACTGGTAGTGAAAACTTTGTAATCTTAGAAGAAGAGGGAATATTACATTTTCATAGTGATATCCCACCAGCAGGAATACAAAACATAAAGACAACTTATGCTTATGGATATGCAACTGTACCAGCAGATGTTGAGAAATTAGCAACATTGTTAGTAACAAGAGAAATAGTAAGAGCAAGATTAGCAGATAATACTTTCAGTGCTCAAGATAGTATAACTGTAGGACCAATTAGAATTCAAAAGTCTGGAAGTGAAAGTGCACAAGGTGTAACAGAACTAAATTCAGAAATAGATGATATGTGGAAAGCAGTAGGAAGATTTAAGAACTATTTGTACTAAAATGACAATAGATATGACTAAAACAAGGACTAGTATTGGAAGGGTTATAGATGACTATGGTTCAACTATAACAATAACTCCATTAACTTTAACAAGAGATAAATGGGGAGATAAATCAGAGAGTGCTGGAACTCCAGTAGCTACTGTAGGAATCTCTTATGATTATTTTACCTCAAAATTCAACTTTCAACCAGTTGGAGAAGTTCTAGAAGGGATGTTTATTGTGATAGTTAAATATGATGAAACAATAGCAGCACAAGCTGGAGAAGTAAGATATAAACTTACTTATAATTCAGTAGATTATGATGTTATGAGTGTAGAAGAATATGAAGTAGGAGATATAGTCTTAGCAAAACAAATAATAGCTAAGAAGAAACAATAATGGTAAACATAGTTGAAACAACAATAAGGGCAAATATATTTGAAACGCTTTATGATAGCTTAACAGCAAGCTTATCTGCAGGAACAGTAACTGCAGCATTTATAGATGATAATCCAACATTTCCACAAGTTGTTATTAATCCAACTAAATTATTAATAAAGAAATTAACATTGAATAGAGGGACTAAAGAATATACTTGTGAAGTTGAGATAGAAATCTATGCTAAGAAGAATAAAGACATAGATGAGATAGCAGATGAGATTCATGCTGATTTAAGTACAAATGAAGCTACAATAAAAGCATTTGGATTATATATAAATGATATTGAGGATAGTAATTCAGATACATTCTTTTGGAATGACCAAAAGATACACACAAAAACCTTATTACTAACAGCACAGGTGAATATATAATGGTTCAAAGAATAATGATTAGAACTGAAGATATGGTTCAAAAACATATAATGTTAGGAAAAGGAGTACAAGCTTATGCTAAACGAATAGTGAGATTATACACTATGGGAGCAAAGCGACAAGCAATTAAAAATGCAGCAATACTTGGTAACTATCCCGGGGGAGGAGAATTATCCAGAAGTATAGTGATGACCATCACAGACAAGCAAGGTACAGTTCGTACTTTAGCATCAAAAAATATTCAAACCCAATTATTGGAAGGGGGACCTGGTGCAGTACCAGGGTTTGTTAATAAACCAGTATACCTTTCAAACCATAATGAAAAGATGAGGTCTTGGGCTCAAGATAGACTTGGAAAACATAAAGGAAAAATAACAGTCGGAGGACCAAAATCTAGTTGGGGAAAACCCTCAAGAAGATTTTTATCTAATGCAAAAAGAGCAATGGATGCAAGACTTATCGGAATCGAAAAAAGACAATTAAATAAATTAGGAGGGAAATAACATGGCAATATGGGAAGCAAGAGAAGCAACTATTAAAGTTGGTGCAGTTGTAGCAGCAATACAAACAAGTTCAACACTTTTAACACAAATGAGTGCAGCTACAGATTATACTAATGAAGCTAAAAACATAGCTATAACTGGTGGAGAAAGAGATGTAGAATCAATACCGTTATTAGGAACTACAAGTGGATATACTAACCAAGAAATATTCCAAAAATCAACTGGAAGTTTAAGAGAAGTATCATTAACAATGGTTTATAAAGACGCAGATTTAGCATTACTAGGTAGTGGTACAGTATCAACAGACGGTACAGCATCTGGCTACACAAGAGTACAAGGTGACCAAGCCGTAGTTCAAAGAGCAGTACTTTTATCATTTAACAGTGGTACTGATTATGTAAATATATTATTGAATAATGCATATCCAGTTAAAATTGGAGACATAAAGATAGAAGCTGATGGACACGCAGAGCAAGAACTTGTATACAAGTGCTTAGCAAAAGACTATTACGAAGAAGATAATCTTGCGTAATTAAAGAGGTAAAAGAAATGGAAGAAGGAAATGTTAATGTTACGAGGGGATTCAGAGTATCTGGCATGCCTATGAGCAATTGGATGCGATGGGAGCAAGATGCTTTGGATAACTTTGGTAACTGTTATTGGTTAAAGATATGGAGTGACCACGAAAAGGTCAAACAATCAGAAGTATTAATCAATCAATTAATGAGAAAGATAGAAGAACATGACCAACTATTTGATGAAATGATGGTTGCAAATGTTAAAGAAGAGAAAAAGGTTAGCACCTTAGGAGAATAGAAAATGGGAAGATTTACACAATACTTAGGAAAATTAGAGATTACAGTTGATGGACAAAAGTTAGAGTTAGACGCACAATTAAAAGATAAAGAGAAATTGATGAAGACTCAAACTATGAAAGATGAAGATAAAAAGGTCGGTTTATTAACAGAGGTTTTTATGGATATCATAAAAAGAAGTTATCCAGAAGAACCCGTTTCAGAATTAGAATCCTTTGTAGATAAAAATTACTTAGAATATATGCAAGAACTTATGATTGCCTTTAAGTGGGCTAGCAAAGAAGATTTTGATACAGTAAAAAAAAACAAGTTAATAAAAGGTTAACTAAAACACAGTTTAAAGCAAAGTTAGCTAAAGAGGCAATGTCTGGTGATATCCAAGACCAGTATTGTACCTCTTGTTATATTTTGGAAAAGGAATTAAACCAAAAAATAACTAAGGATTACCCAATAAGTAAGTTTATGGTAATGCTTGAAGAAGTAGAAAAAGACGGAGAACGTCAACAAAAAGAAATGGATAAAAATAATAAAGGAAAGACACTTAGATAATGACACAAACCACATCAAAAATAATAATAGAAGTATTGGGTGCAAATAGGGCTCAAGCAATATTCGAAAGATTAGCAATGAATACTGGGAAGATGCGTTCTGCATCTCAAGCCCTTAATCATTCTCTAGCTAGAACTAATGGTTTCCAAACGACATCAAGTGTGCTTCAAGCTAAAACCACTAGAGAAATGTATGCATCTAGAAATGGTGCTAAAAATTTAGAAAGAGGAATGAAGGGAGCTTCAGCCGAGATGGACAGAATGTCCAACAAAGCACGACAATTTAAAAAGGTTATGCTTGGTGCAGGTTTGTCAATGTTGTTCTCTGGTATGGCTTTAAAGAGATTTACTGATGGTGCGTTAAGAGCAATGACTACTGCTTATAAAGAAGGCACAGATAATACAGATAGATTAACTAATGCTATGGGGAGACTTAATGCAGCTACAACTTTCTTTAAGTTTACATTCTTAGATGCAGTATCTCAATCAGATTTGATGATGGGAATAATTGAAGCAATAATTGTTATTGTTGATTGGTTTTCGGCTTTAGCTCCAGAAACTAGAAAATGGATGGTTGTTTTATTAATAATCTTAGGAGTTATTGGTGGAATAATGATGATTGGAGGACAAATCATGTTGTTTGTCTTGGGAGTATTAACTCTTGGAGTTCCAGTTTTCTTAGCCATTATGGGGATAATTGCTGTAGTATTAATAATCATTGCAGGAATAATTGCAATAGTTATGATATGGAATAGTGATATGTCTAAAACTAAAAAGATATTATGGACTATTGTAGTTATTTTAGTAGTAGTGATATTATTGATGTTAATTATTGGTGCATGGCCTGCATTAATTGTAGTAGCAATATTATTAATTATTGCTGCAGTATGGAAATGGAGAGATGCAATAAAGAATGCACTTGGTGCAGCTTTAACATGGTTAAAAGACCAATGGTTTGCATTCTTAGATAGACTTATAAAAAGATTTAATGATTTAATAAATTTGATAAACTTAATTCCTGGTGTAAACATACCAAATATCCCTTCCTTTGGTGGTGGAGAAATGGATGAATATGCTACTGGAGGATTTGTACCAACAACTGGACCAGCGATATTACATGCAGGAGAATTTGTTTTAACAAAGAGTCAAGTTGATAATGGTGCTGGTGGAGGAACTACAATTGGAAGTATAAATGTTTCAGTTAGTGGAGAGACTTCAGATGCAGATAAATTAGCAGAGATAGTAAGTGAGAAGATAATGGCAGAGTTCGAAAGATATACACACAGAGGTGGAAGATAATGGTAGATACAAGTATAACAATAACAGATAGTGGATATAGACAAGTCCCAACAACAGGAAGTGAAACAACAAAAGCAAATAGTGGAAGTGCTGTTACTTTAAAATCAGTTAAACTTTCTTTAGATATGTCTACATTAATAAATGATGAACCTACAAAACAATTTGTAAGTGACGTAGATACAAATGCATTTACATTTGGTGAAGTAGATAAGAATGGATTAAATATGCCTGTGTGGAAAGTAGGTGGAGTATTAGATATGAGTTTAGCAGCAGACCAAGTGGTATTAGCTAACCTTATTGAATGTGTTCAAACAAAAGGATTTAAACAATTAGGTACAACAGATACAGCAACAAATACTGTCTTCTTAAGATGGACAGATACTACTGCAGTAACAAGTGTAAATGTTAGAGTTAAATCTTTCAATTGTAAACAGGATGCAGAAAGTAATGTGGTTAAATACACTTTAAATTTGGTGGAGACTAAGTAATGGCTGTACACTTTTATGCATTGGAATGGACCAGAAGAGATTCTGAAGGAAATCTAGGAACACCAGTTAATTTAACTGATGCTGTAGATTGGAACTTCAAGAAAGGAATCGGAGGAAGGTCTGCTTCATTTGAAGTTAATCTAAAGAATAACTGGAAGGATTACATTGCAGAAGCTGGTGCTAGACAAGATGAAGTAGAAATTCAAGAAGATGATTTAATAAAGGTGTATGCAGATACTAATCCAATAACAAAGACATCAGACCAACTAATCATGGTAGGAAACGTTATGTCTTATGAAGGAAATATAGATGGAAAGAAAAGAAGGATAAGGATTAAATGTTCAGATTATTCACAATTAATATTAAACAAAGTTCCTCCAAAGGGATTCTTTAAAGCAAGCGATGGTGCAACTTCATCTTCAATTGTTATAAACATAATTAAACAAATATCAGAGGATGAAAATAGTCCTGGAGCGTTTAAGATAGATACTGCAAATGTTGCTACCACACGAAGTGACAGCTCAGCGTTTCCTAGTGTTGATGCATCTAAAATGATGAAACCAGCCTATGAATGGTTGGATGATATGTCTCAAATTGAGAATACAAATTCAGCAGCAGAACAAGCTCCAGCTGGAACTTTAATTGATACTCAATCTTATGTATGGTATGTTGATGAGAATAATAAACTATTCTGGTTCTTTCCAGATGATGCACCAACAGCGACGATAACTCACGGTATAACTCCAGTTTATAAAATAAAGATGAAGAAAGATGTCTTTGATGTTATAAATATGGTTATCATTAGAGGTGGAAAAGATAAGAATGGTTCTGGTATCACTTGGTATTATTATGATAGAGGAACTAAACAAAAGGAATTGAGATATAAAGTTATCCCAAAACCAAAACTAGCAGATTTAAGAAGAGATGAATTAATAAGAGAAGATAATGCTAAGACTACATTAGATGGAGAAGTTGCATTAACAGATACTACAATCTCTTTAGTGGATGCAAGTTCATTTCCAGCAAGTGGAACAGCAAGAATAAATACAGAATATGTCCAATATACAGGAAAGTCAACTAATGATTTAACTGGATGTAAAAGAGGGTCATTTGGGAGTATACCAAACACTCATACAACTGGAAGTAATGTTGATGATGCAACTACTTATGGTGCTATGAGTAATAGTGATTTTAGAGATGAAGTTAAGAAAGCAATTGAAACTCAAGGAAGGAATATTACAACTAGATATGGAGATGCTAGATGGAAAGGAAATGTTGAAGTTAGAGGAGCAAAATATACTGCTGGACAAGTTATAACTTTGGTAGCAAAAGATATTGGAATACTTAGTCAAGAATTAAGAATACATGATGTTCATCAACAAATGACAAAAAAAGGATGGTTCACAACTCTCAAGTTAGAAGAGGATGAAAAGATAATAGGTAGTTAAAAATGGTAATGATATTAGAAGGAAAGAATAAAATAAGAGATTTAATTGATGCAGATATAGATAATGGTCAACTAGGAACTGGAACTACTGCAGAGACAGAAGCAGACACAGGATTAGAGACAGCAGTTGGTGCAACTGAAATAGCAGTTACAACTACAACTGCAAGTAAACAATTACAAATAGATTACAATTTAAGTTCAACTATTGGAAATGGAAGTACATATTCGGAATATGAATTTCAATCCACAGAAGCTGCAGTAAGCTATAACAGAATAACATTCTTTGGAATAGCAAAGACAAGTTCAGAAGAGTTTCAAATTTCAACAATATTAGATATAGAATAATGGTAGAATTAGGACAAACACTTGGAAAGAGTAGGCAAGAAGACCAGAAGACACAGGATGAGATTGGTCCAGATGATACAATATTTCCTGTATTTAAAGTTTTAAGAGATAGAGTAAATATTAGAGATTTATCTACAATAGTTAAAACTAGAGATACTTCCACAGATACTATATATGGATTAGCTACATATGGTACAGATGATTATGATGCCACATATGATAATTCACAAGTGGTGGTTAGAGTTGTTAATCCTAATAATGAATTCATTGAAAGATTTAGATTTGGAACATTTGAAAATACAACAATTACAGATGCAGATTGGAATACAACAACTAATTTATTGGGATTCACTGCAGGACAAACTGCACAAACAACAGAAATATTCTTAAATAATGAAAACCTTATAAGTGCTAAACCAAAGATTACATTAGATAGTGGAAGTACAGAAATATTTTTAAGTAGAGATGCTGGAATTAGTTGGGGCAAGTTTACTAATAATATAGAAAGTAACTTTGCAGAGGTTTATTATGATATAGAGAGTTTTAATGTTGTGGGAGATTGGGAAAATGGTTTTGATGGAGATGGTACAGAATCTATTGCGACAATTTCAAGTAGAAAAGGATTAAAATGCACAACTAATTTGGCAGGAGATGCTGTTGAAACTTTAGAAGATTGTTCAGCAACAGGAAGATTTTCTACTGTAGATAGTGTATCATTTCATGTGAATAGTACAACATACAAAGAGGGAGCTTCTGCGATGGATATTACAAAATCAAATAGTTATGAAACAGGACATTGGAAATGTAATGATGATGCTGCAAATACTACCGTAGTAGATGCCACAGGAAATAATGATGGTACTGCAGCGAATAATACTTCAACTATGAGTGAAGTAGGAAAAATAAATGATGGATTAGCTTTTAATGGTTCTAGTGATGCAGTTACAATTGGGGATGTATTACCCTTAACTTCAGGGGATTATTCTGTGTGTTGTTGGATTAAAATGAGTAATAAAGATTTTGGTGCTGGTGCACCATATCAAAATATAATCAATAAAGAACAATGGGATAATGCTGGTTCAAATGCAGGATATGGATTTGTTATTGATGCAGATGATGATAAGGTTAATTGGTTAGTATTTAATAATGGAGATCACCAAACATATGGTACCTCTTTAAGTGACAGCACATGGACACATATATGTGCAGTATTTGATTCATCAGCTAGTACATTAAAGTTTTATCAAAATGGAACATTAACAAATACTTCAACGAGTGTACCAAGCCCTAAAGCAACTGATGCTAATGACCAATTAACATTTGGAGCAGGTTCTCAAAATGGAGGACTAGGAGATAAATGGAAAGGAACCTTAGATGATGTTAGATTTTATGATAGAGAATTAGATCAAGAAGAGATAGATTCAATATATCTTTCTGGAACTGGAACAGAAAATGCTTTAGGTGGAAGTAGTTGTGGGTTTGATATCACATTTGATTCTGCACAAAATATGGATTCAACATCAAAAAGATTTTGTTGGTATTTATATATTAAAGATCAGACAACATTAGATAAAATAGCAAGTATAAAAATGTACTTATCTGATGGCAGTGGATGGAATGTATGGACTACCGCAGGTTCTCAAATAGGTACATTAACAACTGGATGGAATTATTTTAGATTAAGACCAAATCTTCCAGAGGATGTAGAATCTGGTGGTGCAGATGAAACTGCATTAACTAAGGTAAGATTTAGGATATATACAAATAATAATACTGATTTATGGACAGATGGGGATGTTATATTAGATTATGTTCAAGAAAGAACTCAAAGTGGATATGGTTCAGCATTAAATGGAAGTTATAGCGGAAATTGGACTGGACATTCTACAAGTGACAAAATAGGATTCTATTTCTATTGTCCAGATTCAACCAAATTTGGTACATTACAATTTTCATTTGGAGATACAGTAAGCGGTGGAACACAACATAAAGCATTTTATCAATGGACAGTATCTGGTGGAGATATAGTAAATGGATGGAATTATCTTTCAGCAACTTTAAGTGAATTTACATTAGATGGTTACACAATAGACTTTTCAGATATAGCGCAGTTAAGATTCACAACAAATTATGGGGGTTCAATAATAGATGATTCGCCATATGAACCAGACGATACTCAAGATTACTATTTTAGTGATTTAGCTTTTGAATCTCAAAGTGGCACACCAGCGGTAACAAATGATTTAAGATTAAAACTTATAGAAGATGGAGCATCAACTGCAAGTATAAGTGAAATGGGAGTAGAATATACTCACGTATAGGAGAATAATAAAAAATGGGAATAATAATAGATGGACAATTAATATCTGCAGATGATATCCTTGGTAGTCAAAGAACTACAATAGAAGCAGGAGAAGATATTTCTGTTGGAGAAGTTTGCTATATTAAATTAAATGATGGTAAAGCGTATGTTTCAGATAATGGAACACAAAATGATTATAGGGCAAATGGAATAGCAATAGCTGCAGTTTCAAGTGGAGCAGATGTTACTTTAATTACAAGAGGAAAGATAGTAACAACAGGATTAACTGATAAAGAAGTTTATTATTTAGCTGCACAAGATGCAGCAGTTGGAGGATTACTTGGAGTAACCACAACTCAAACATCAGTTAAGTTAGGTGTAGCTAATGGAACTACAGAATTATACATTGATATAGTTCAAGATGATAGAGATGCAATTGGTACAATAAAAGCAGTTAATTTAGATTTAACTGGATGTCCGACATTAACAGCTTTCTGGCAATTATGTGATGGTACAACTATTTCAGATACAGAAAGTCCAATCACAGGACAAACAATTAAAGACATAAATGGAAGTAATCAATTCTTAAGAGGAAATGATACATCTGATACAGAAGATGCAACACCAACACACAATCACATTTGGTATAATGGAAATGCAGCAAATAGTGGAAATGATTTCATAACTGGAAGTACTTCTGGAGTTGCTGGAGCTACAACATATAATTCTGCAGGAAGCACAGTTGAAACACCTGTAAATACCGGAGAGGCAGATTTAGTTGAAGGAACATTCTACACAAATAAAATTGAAGCTAACCCTCCATATATGGACATTGTTTGGGTGATTAAGATAAAATGAAAATGGAATTACAAATAGGGGATATAATTGGATACAAACCAAAAGCAACAGATAGCTTTGTATCTTTCTTAATTAAGATTGGTGGAAAGCAAAGATACTCTCACATTCTAATTTACATTGGAGATGGGAAAGTAATTGAAGCAGGACCAAAAGGAGTTAAGGTAAGTCCTAATTGGGTTACACATAAACCAAATGATTACTGGAAAGTAATGAGACTTAAAGAGGAATTAACTCCAGAACAAATGGAGAGAATAATCTCAACAGCTTATGGTTATGAAGGAACTGGGTATGACTTCTGGCATTATCCTTTCTTAGGAATCTATTCATGGTTCTCAAGATTAGGTTGGGCAAAGAAGTTACTTAAATTAATCAAAAAGATTGATGATACTAAATTTATGAATTGTAGTGAATTTGTAAGTAGAGTATACTTTGATGGAATTGAAATTGATTTGGGAGATGAAGAATCACATGATTTTACCTTACCAGATGATATTATGAATTCTGAACTTTTAGGAGAGGTAAATTAAATGGTAAAAGATAAAACAGTAGTAGAGTTAACCGGTAGAGACATTTTAGATGAAATAAAACTTCTTAGAGAAGAAAATAAACAAGACCATAGGGATTTGGATAGTCGATTAGATGCTATTGAAAAGCAGACTACCAAAACGAATGGTACAGTCAAAATGTTAAAAGGTTCTACTGCAGTTCTTGGAACGATTGTTTTATCTTTAACGGGTTGGTTCTTAATGTACGTTATTAACTAACCTTTATAAATAGTATATACTAGAGTATCTATATCTTTATATATGATGAGTGCTTTATATATACAGAGTAATATTCAAATTATAGGAGGAAAAATAAAATGAATGACAAATTGAAGAAGGCTTTAGCATTAGGTGCTGCGGTTGTCGTTGGTGGAACAGGAGTCGGAGTATATGACGGAGCACAACCAAACGGATTAACTAAAGACTTAGAAGAGCTTCAATTGAGCTATGATGAAGTAGCATTGGAAAATGCAGGCTTACTGTTAGATGTGGAAGCATTAAAAGCAGAATTATTATTACATAGTGAAATAATTGAAGAAGCAGAAGCAGAAGAAGCAATGAGTGTTCTAGCTTATCTAGAAATTCTAGATGAAACAAGAGATATCGAAGATTTCTTAGTTGATGAATTCGGATGGGATATCTCAGATGATGATGATATCGTTATCGGCGAAGCTAGAGACATCGAAGTTATAGAGTCAGATTTTGAAGATGAAGACTATGTATTTAGATTTAAATATGTACCAGTTTCATATGAAGATGATGATAATGAATATGATGAGATGTTAGACATTTACGTTAGAATAAAAGACGGCGATGTTGACCAAATAGCATACGTGGAAGCGTAAATACAACAAGGGGGAAACCCCTTCTTTTTTTTTAATCAAGTTGGTGGAGGTGCTACAATGAGCTTGGAGAGTTTGATGATGAAGCATGAAAGGTTAGTGATGGTAAATGATATACATGTACCATTCCACGATGAAAAGACATTAGAGTCCGTTAAGTATGGACTAAAATATATGAAACCCGATAGACTTATCTTGGGTGGAGATATAATAGATTTCTATAGTATAAGTCAGTTTCAAAAAGACCCTGCTAAACGAATGAGTTTACAAGCAGAAGTTACAGAAACAAAAGGAGTTCTTGAGGATTTAGTTAAAGCTGTTCCAAAAGGATGTAAAGTAAATTATTTATTAGGTAATCATGAAGAGAGATTACAGAAGTATATTCATTCTAATTCACCAGAATTGCATTGGGTAGATGGACTTAAGTGGTATCAAATACTTGGATTACAAGATTTAGATATAAGACCAATAGACCAAAGATGGATGGAATACAAAGGAATAATGTATAGCCATCTAAATAGAGCAAATAAGTATGGTGGATATACAGCAAAGAATTTAGGTACAGATTTTAATAGAACAATAGTACACAGTCACACACATAAGACAGGACATGTAAAGCATGGAACCTTAGATTTCTATGATAATGGATGTTTATGTGATTTACAACCAGAGTATATGTCTGGTAGTGGACCAAGTGTATGGAGTCAAGCATTTATGGTTGTTGACTATGTTGGTAAACAAGCTAACTTTAGTCAGATACAGATTAAAGACCATATGTTTGTATATGATGGGAGGTTGTTTACCCCAGATGGCTACCGTAAATTCACAAAGAAAAAGTAAAAATGATAAACGTAAAAAAAGAGAAGTGTATAGAAAAGCATCTCGTATGCCCCACTTGCAAAGGAATAGCTAGATATGTTGAATCAGACTACTTCTATAATAAAGATGGAAGTAGAGTGATTTGGACTAAACTATACAAATGTAATGATTGTGGTAAAGAATATCTAAAAGAGTTAAATTCCATCCTAAGCTAAATAGAAGCGATTCTACAGGGGGGTATGGAAAGTGGACTCAAAGTACCAAAAATAAAAAAAGTAGCTGAGAAAGGGCTGTATGGTGCCTTCTCAGTGATATTAGAGGGAGTGAAAAGGATTGAAATGAAACATAATAATAACATAATTTTACAGGACCCACCAGGGAGAGATTTCAGTGTGGAGTTTTCAAGTGTAAAAAAAATAGAGAAATATTTAGATAGCCCTATATTAGATATAGGATGTAAAGCAGGCAAATTAGTATATAAACTAATAGACAAAGGATATGATGCTTATGGTATGGATATAGGACCAAGAGCAGCTCAACAATGGACTAAACATAGGGAAAAGTTTTATGAAGGAGATATAGAAGAATATATTCCTTTTGATATTAACTTTAAATTAATAGTAATGTCACATGTATTAGAACATTTGTATAATCCTCAAGAAACATTAACAAGGCTTCGGGGAAGATTAAAAAATGGGGGAAAGATATTTATAGAGGTTCCTATTGGAGATATGAGACACATATCACATAAAATAATTTTTAAAGATTTAAAAGAGGTAGAAGAAATGGCAAGAAATGGAGGATATAAAGTAGATGAATCATCACAACGACGCGTGGACAATTGTTCAATCGCATATCTTTGGCTCAGTCTGTGAAGTAGCTAGAACTACACCATGGGGCTTTAAAGAAGATATGGAAGAGATACATAATGTATCTGTAAACGAATTCTTAAAATCAGATAGTAGATATGATACAATTATATTGCATATATTATCTGGAGAAGGTAGTGTATATTTAAAAGAATGTATTAAACATGCATATGATTTATGTGTAAAACTTATTGTATTGGAACATAATCCTAATCATAAGGATTGGGAATATGATACAAATGTAACTTGGGATAGGCTAAGTTACATAGAACAATTAGAGAAGGTATATGGTGAGAAAGTTATTAAAGAAGATTGGGGGAGGAATATATTATACGCTTGTACTACTATGGCACCATTCCATTTACCACAACTAAATAATAAATATTATAACAAACATATTAATGAATCCTATGTTAGACCACATGATGAAGGAATAGATAAGAAACATTTAATCTATACTCATACCAGTGAATCTCCAATAGATTTTGAGTTACCAGAGGGTACAATATATTGGGTAGCTGGTGGAGGATTAGCTTTTGAAGCTATGGAATCTTCTAATAATAATATCCTTATTGATTCAGTATTAAGACAATGTATATATTGGAGTAAACAATCTTGGAAGACAGATAGATTATATACTTTTGAAGGGATAAAGATTGATGAAGATTATAAACAATGGAGAGTTATCAAACATAATAATATTCAACCAGATAGTATACAACATATACCACTACAAGATTTAAAATGTAAAGATAGCACAGTATATGTATCCACAGTTCATAAGAACTATTGGAAACATTTAGTACCAAACAACAATATAATTGATGCTTGGACAGAGAGGGATAAACCATGCCTAATAAAAAAGTAGTTTATACAGCAATAACAAATAAGTATGATACTTTGATAAGACCAAATGTAACACCATCAGATATAGATTTTATTTGTTTTACAGATGACCATAGACTTACAAGTGAAGTATGGAAGATGGTATATATAGAGAATTTAAATCACAAAGAACCAAAGATATTATCTCACAAATATGTTAATGAATATGAAAGGTCTATGTGGGTTGATGCAAATGTAAGGATTAGAGAAAACTTAAATGAATTATTTGATAAGTATACAGAGAAACCAATTTATACATTTAAACATCCAGAAAGGATGTGTATTTATAAAGAGGCAATATCTTGTAATGGTTTAGATAAAAAACAAAATATAGAGAAGATGATGGAACATTTAAAAAAGGAGAAATACCCCACAAAAAATGGGTTATCATCATGTAATATTATTTTAAGAAATAAACAAATAATTCCTTTAAATGAGGAATGGTTTAAGTATGTAGATACATATACTAGAAGAGACCAATTAAGTTATCATTATGTCTTATGGAAACAAAAAATAAATTTTGGGTATATGGATGGAAATGTAAGGGATAGTAAAAAACTAATATGGAATGGGAATCACTATGGATATTAAAGAAATGTATGAAATAGAATGTAAAAGAGACCACACAGATATGTATTATCATTTACCTAAATTAAGGGAATATGCAGAGAAGTGTGAACACATAACAGAAATGGGTGTAAGAGATGTACTATCTACTTATGCGCTTTTAATGGGAAAACCGAAGATATTAAAATCTTATGATATTGAAGCAACAAAGAAAACACATAGGATACCTAAGCAAGATAATTTTGAATATATAATAGAAGATGTATTAAAAATAGAAATAGAAGAAACAGATTTCTTATTCATAGATACATTACATACATATAAACAATTATCTCAAGAACTAAAACTTCATGGGAATAAAGCTAAAGAATATTTGGGCTTTCATGATATATCTAGCTTTGGTGTTACTGGTGAGGATGGTGGTCCTGGATTGTTAAAAGCAATTTCTGAATTTAAAAAAGATAATCCTTGGTGGGTAGAAGATTATGTAACTTATGCTTGTAATGGATTATTAATATTAAAAAGGGTTAAATTTTAACCCCTATTTCTTTTAATAAATCTCTCCTGTATCTTTCACTAACTCTTCTTTTACTTTTATAAACTCCTTCTACTGTTCCTTTAATTTGCTTTAAAAACAAATAACCCCTTAAAGTATAGGAATTCCATTCACATAATTTAGAATAACATTCATCTTCTGTTAATCCTTGTTGTGCATACCAACTTGCTAAGATAAACAATACTCTCTTTTTACCATCAGTATTAACCATATCATTTGATAGAAAATATTTTATATCATCTGGTTCACCATTAGTGATTGGTATCTTCTTAATTGTATATTGTGCCATAGCTTTATCAACATCATATTTGATAAGTACTGAATCTTCTATTTGATTCTCTCCAAAATCTTCACTGTGTTTCAGTGACTTCATTCCACCTTTCCGACTTCTACAATTCTCTAATTGTATCATTGGAGTTAAGTGAACATGTGCTTTCCCTTCATGGTGTGTTAGATATCCATAACAGATATCTCTTAATAATAATCTTTTGATTTCATCTCTTTCATACTTTCCATAGTTTAATAATTCATCAAAGAAAATATGGAAGTGATATCCTGTTCCTCCACTCTTCCACAAGGAATAGGATATCTTTTTATTAGTTAATCTTTTTTGTATATCTTCAACAGTTTTATCTTGTGCTTCTTTTATTTCTTCTCTAGTTGCATCTTTTGAATGATAATCTAAATCTAAACATAATTCAGAGGGTAAAACTTCTCTATGGTTTGGATGTCCATGATAAGATAAGTATTCTGAATATTTATGGTCTTTATAGTTGTGCCATGGGGTTGGATATTTAAAGAATCTTTGAACTCTAAAGTGAAATCCATACTTCCTATAATAATATTCTAAATAATCTTTTATCATATTCCCCCCCTAGAACTTATTGAAAAACCCTCACTTTTTGGCATTCCAGTTAATTTAATTAATTTATGTTCTTCTAAAACATTTCTAACAGCAATGTCTACAATCTCTATAATTCTCTTTTTAGGGAATATTTTTTTGATTTCATCAGCCAATAGTTTAATCCCCAAACTCATCCCTTCATATTCCCCACAAAGGAAGGCTGCTTTTTCTCCTCTTATAGTTGCAGAAGGAGTTTCAAACTTCATTCAGCCACCATAAGTTTATCATTAATGGCATCAGTTCTTTGTTGATAAACCCAAACTAACTCTTCTAGTCCATCAGTTCTAAATGCTTTTACTTTTCTTCTAATATAATAATCTGGATATCCTTCTATCCAATCATAATTCTTTAATTGTTCTTTAGTTACTTCAAACATTTCTCCTTCAACATAGTCTGTTACACTAGCACTAATTATAGTATCATGTCCTCTAACTATCTTCTTGAATCCCGGAAGAATTGCATACTTTGCATCTTCTCTGGTTCCTACCAATATTCCATATACAAATAGTTTCATTTTAAAAGTCATTCCTCGCTATTACTTCTGTCCACTCTTCCCAAGTTCCTCTATGCTTACAGTATAATCCTGTATCAACAAAGGTTTTAAATCCTTTCTTATAAACATCTTCATGGAAATACATATCACAATGTGCTTCACCAAATCTAAACTCTCCAATAGCTTCTAAGACTTCTCTTTTGATTAAACAACATCCTAATCCACATCCACCTTTAGCTTCTATAACTTCTCCACTTGTAACATCTCGCCATTCTATTGATTGAATAGACATTCTAGACTTTCCTGTTGCTGGATGTCTTATCCTTACTTTCTCTCCAGTAAATGCACAAGGATATCTTGATTTCTTTGGACCAACAGTATACATTGCTCCAACTACATCTAAATCATGTCTAAGTAATTCTTCAACTACACATAACTTTGGGAGTATATCTGCTTCAAGAGTTAGTAAGTGAGTACAATCACTTTCAAGGAATTTCTTAAGTAACTCATTATAACCTTCTGTTATTCTATCTCTACTACTCTTTCCTTCATAACCATCTGTCCATACTTCTTGGATTACTACATCTTCTATGAATTCTCTATGGTCAAGAAATTCATGTCTACAATAATCCTTTCCATGATATGTGACTGTTCCTATCATTACTTTACTCATTTGATTATCTCCTTAAAACTTTTATAAGAGATTGTACAAGGTAATGTATAATCTCCTATGGTGGCATGCATCATTACTTTAGCATCTTTGTAGTTTTCTTTGTATAGTAAGATTGGTAATTTATCATGTTCTACTGCTTCACCATATACTTTAGCAAAGAAATCTTCTATTTGTTTTTCACTTAGTTTCTTATAATGCTTTATCTCTATAACATACTTATCACTAATTAAGTCAGCATCTCTTTCAGAGTTACCACTTCCTATTGTGAGTTTTATATCTGGAATTAAGTTTCTTAATTCTTTGTAGATTTTGTTTTCATAAGCATTCCCTTTGTGCTTTCCCATAACCATTTATACCACTTCCTTTCTTCGTATACTTGTAATAATTCCTTTAAACCTGTATTTTCAGATTCTAATTTATCACATTCTTTTCCTAATTTTATTGATGCTTTTATTTGTACATCTAAATCTTTAAGTAAACTTTTTATATTTTCTGAACTACTCCTCTTTGGTATTCCATATTCTTCCATCCATACATCAAATATTGCTTGTTTCTTTGCTGTAACTACACCATCATCTACTAAACAATCTGTGTCTGGGTGTATCCACATGTCCCCCATGTTGATTAATTCACTTCCACACAGTGAACATTTCTTTTCATAATCACTTATATTATATCTTTTCATTCTATTACCTCCATTGAGTAAGTTTCATTTTCTATTGGATGAAATAATTTTAATCTTCCATCTTCATTCAATTGCTTTTGATACCATTCATCTGCTATGTCTGGAAAGTGTTTTTTCATATTATCATATCCTGCCTTTAAACATTCAGTAAAGTCAAACTTATTCTCAAACTCTTCTACTTCATCAGTTTTATGGTATAGGAATTTTCTACCAATGATATCCTTTCCTAAGAATCCAGCTTCTACTAAATCCTCACATTGTTGTTGGACTGTGTTGTGTTTTAACAATATTCCTTTATCCTTTAAAAAGGTATGTATTTTTGTAGTTGAATGATATATCTTATCTTCTCCTTCTTCATCTTGGAATAGTGTTTGTTGTGCTTTCTCTTTATCTTTCTTCCAACCTTTAATATCCCCATCAAATATCTTCATAATATCTTCACCAAGTTGTGGTAAGTTATGAACCTTTCTATTAAATGTTTTACCATATAAAGCATGCACAGTGTATATATCTTGCATTGATGAAAAGTAAGCTTCATCTTTAGATGTTCTATCTTTAAAATAGAACTTTGTACAAGCATCTATTAAGTTGTAATAGTGGTTGATGTGACTCCTAACCTTTACAAAAGGTACTGGTACTTGCTTTGCTATGAATTCAGCAAAGGGGTTCTCTACAGTTTTAGAAGATAATGCTAGAACAGATTTTATATGTCCACATAATTTTTTAGACATTTCTTCTTCTTGTATCTTAAGACGGCTTTTACAGAATCTGGATTTACCAATGTATTTTACTACTTTCCTATTCTGTTTCTGAGAGATGTCCGTCATAAAGTTAATTACTCTTCTATCTAGTTCATCATCTTTCTTTGTTTTGTTTTCCAGGGCTAATGAATAGAGAACCCCTAAGTCTCCTTTTATCTTAAAGTCTACATTCTTTCTAGAGACAGCATCATAAACTTTTCTTGTAATTGATTTTCCTTCTGTTATGTTCTTAAGTATTTCTACCATAATTGGGTTGTTAGAGTTGATTGCTTTTTGTAATTCTTCTATGTAAATGATTCCAGCATTGTTCACTGCTTTGTAGTCATACATAGTTGCAGTATTACTTGTTAATCCTAACTTGTAGATTTCATCTTCTGGGAGTAGTAGCATAGCTATATCCAACAATACTGTTTTACCAGAACCACTAAGGCTCTCAACACCACAAGGTATCTTGTTGGTTGCTGCTAATGTAAGCAGTATTGCATTCTCTTCTTCCCCCACTAAACCACAGTTTCCAAAGAATCCAACAATTTCTCTTGTTGTTGGTTGGAATGGTTTAGGTAAATCTACATCTATTATCATTCTTTCACATCCACAATCTCACAATCTTCATTATAATCTAAACCAAGATAAGCTAATAGCTTATCAAAGGCTAGTTCAATTCCTGTTATTCTCGCTTCAATTACATTCATTGTAGGTTATCCATCCATACTAATTTTGCTCTATCTTCTGTGATGTCATACTTTATGAATGTTGGTTTCACTTCATCAAAGTTGAATGTTCTTCCTGCTGTTTTACTCTGTTCTAAAAGAGCATTAACCAATTGTTGCTCTGTTTCTGTCAGAACCAAAGGTTCTCGGTTTGCTGTAGTTTCACTCTCTACTGTTGCGTTAATTTCTTCCACAACAATTGGCATGCTATCTTGTGTTGGTTGAGGACTAGGAGTTGCTACTGGAGTACTTTGTCCACCCATAGCTACTTGATATCTTGTTGATAATCCACTACCTGTTTTACTTACCTTGAATGTTGCTTGTAAAGCATTTATCCCTGTTGAATTTAGTATTGCGATTGTTTGTTCTACTTGGTCATCAACACTCTTTGGCATTGGGTATGTGAACTCTTGTCCATCAATTATCACCATTCTCTCTATTTTGTTATTCTTGTTACATCCAGGAAATAATCTTTTAAATTCATCTGCTTTCATAAACTTAGTTTCATTAAGTTCATGTACATTCCCTTCCATATCTGTTAGTTGTCCTTCTCTGTGGAATTCTGATGTGTTGTTGTTCCACACAGTATAGGATTCTTTTTTTGATAAGTCTCTTAGTTGAAAGTCTAATCCAACCAACATCTTATCTCTATGTTCTTTGTTTATATATGGCATATTATTTGTCCTCCTTCATATACTTCTTTAAATCTACGTCTGGTATTTCTATCATCTTTTCTCCATGTAAGACAAAGTGAAAAAATTCTTTTCCCCTCTCAATTATATCTTCCACAGATGAGTTCTTATCTAAGGAGTCAACTGCAGCTTTTAACATAGATTGTCTTATGATTGCTACCTGCCTTTGGTCTCCTATTACTTGGTCTAATCCCACTTTACACCCCCATCATATTTTTCAATTCAGATATTGCATCTTTAATTGAACCTTCTTTAGATGCTTCCCAAGCTTGTGCTAGTAAAGCAAATTTAACAAGTTCTAATACTGATACTATTTCTGCTTCTGTTGCATTATTTTCTTCTGCTTTTTTATCTAAAAAATTTGTTACTTCTTCTGCTATTCTTTGTATTTTTTCCATTTTGATTTCCTCCATTACTCTACTATATATACACGCTACTACTATATAAACATTTAGCTGTTCAAATATATAGTTTAGAGTATAGTTCTTCCTTTCCCTCTAATACTTGTGATGCCATCATATCTGCTAAATGGGTAGCCATCACTACTTCCCAATATCCTGCTTTTGTTATTAGATTCTTAGCAAAATCCCATTGAGACATATCTGTATATGTGTAGTCTCCCATATGGTATCTTATACACATCATCTCTTTATCAGTTAGTTCTATACCTTCTTGTAATAACATAATCACACTCTTATCCCCATGTCCTAATGGTAAGGTATCATTAAACTTATAAGGTTTAGCTTCACTTACTTTACCAGATGTAAGTACATTATCAATGTAACAATTACTCTTACATACATCATGTAATAGAGCTATAGAAGCTACTTCTTTATCAGTTATATCTATATTGTACTTATGTACTATATCTAATAGTACTATATATACATTATAGCTATGTAATGCTAATCCACCATTTATAGCTAAGTGTCTACCTGCACTAGCTGGAGATGTAAAGTATCCTATTCTTTCTAAGTATGTAAATGTTTTATCATCAAGTACTTCTTTTATCTTTTGTTTTATATCAACCATTGTATGTATATATAGCGCTACTAATATATAAAGATATAGCTTCTAGAATATATACATTGGAGTAGCTAAATCTTTATATATGATTAGTGTCTATATATACTATGTCTGCTAAAGAAGAATTTAGAACCATTGATTGTGAATGTGGAGAAATTTACAATGATGGATTATGTAAAAGATGCCCTTGGTGTGGTAAGGTCGCTTTAAATGTAGGACAATTAAATTTGGAGGGAGATTAAATGAAATATTTTAGTATGTTCAGTGGAATAGGAGGATTTGAATATGGAATTGAAAAAGCAATTGGTAGTGAAGCAGAATGCATTGGGTACTCAGAAGTTGATAAGTACGCAATCCAAACTTATGAAAAACACTTCCAACACAAAAATTATGGAGACGCAACAAAAATCAACCCAAGTGAATTACCAGACTTTGATATGCTCTGTGGAGGATTTCCTTGTCAAGCATTCAGCATTGCTGGAAAGAGAAGAGGATTTGAAGAAGCTAGAGGCACCTTGTTTTTTGACATTGCAAGAATTCTTAAAGTTAAAAGACCTAAAATTGTATTCCTTGAAAACGTCAAAGGGTTACTCAATCACGAAAAAGGGAAAACTTTTAAAGTCATCATTCAAACGCTTTCAGAATTGGGGTATGATGTTCAATGGATGGTACTTAACAGCAAATTTCATGGAGTTCCCCAAAACAGAGAGAGGGTGTTTATTATCGGAAATCTTAGAGGAGAAGGTAGACCCGAAGTATTACCTCTCAGACAAATTGAAGAATGGTTTAATGAGGAGAATAAAGAGAGGGGAGAGAATGCCCAAATTGCTAGAACAGTCTTAGCACAATACTATAAATCTCCACCAGATGCAAATTATATATTGCAAGTAAATGAACCAACACATTCAAATGATAGAGTGTATTCTGATGAGGGTATAAGTCCAACTTTAAATAGTATGCAAGGAGGACAAAGACAACCAAAAGTATTATGTGTAGATGATGGTGCAAGTCCTAAATATCAAAATGAAATGGTAGAACAATCTCCGGCTTTAAAAGCAACAAGAAGTAATTACAAGTTAACAACAGAGTCAGCAGTTAGAAGATTAACACCATTAGAATGTGAGAGACTTCAAGGGTTTCCAGATAATTGGACAGAAGGAGTAAGTAATACACAAAGATACAAACAATGTGGTAATGCTGTAACCACAAAAGTAATCACAGCAATAATGAGAAAGATGGAGGAAAAAGATGAGTAAAAAAATAATAGCATTAATAGGTGCAATAGCAATAATTATGTCCTTATATGGACATGGGGTGATTTAAAATGAGTTGTAAAGATGATAAATGTTCATATGGACATAGTCAAATAGAATTAGACGCAATTAATAATGCTAAAATGTATATAGAAGATTATTTAAGAGGATATATAAGTCAAGAACAATTACAATTAGATTTATATAATCAAAGAAGAATCTTAGAAAACGTTCAAGAAGGACAATTAGAATTGGCTTTAAATGATAAAAGAATAATAAAACCTTTAAATGAATTAGAATCAAAATTAGATGAATCACCATTACAACATTGGGACGAAAGAGCGGTAGAAATAATTAAAAGATTAACAGAAGAAGAAAAAGAAAAAATTAGAAAGAAGGGACTTTAATTATTCCCAACCTTTGCATTATTATATTCTTCTTCACAATATTCGTGAAAAAGTTCTCCTTTAATTGCTATAAACTCTTTAACTAATTCTGTGTAATGCCAATCTAACCAATCTATATATTCGTTTTTATCCATTTTGTATATCCTCCATGTTTTATTTATGAGACTTTGAGACTTTTTTCTTAATCCTATAAAATGTGGCTCTGGAAAGCCCAGAGTCCTCACTAAAAAGTCTCACTTGTTGTCTCACCCTGAGACTTTTATCTCTCGTTGCTTTAAAGTAAGCAACCATCCCTTCATCTTCCACCACAATGTCCTTTAAAGCCATTTTAAGAGCGTTTAATCCTTTTTTGGTATATATACTCACCAATTTATAGAACACTCTTAAATCAAACGTATGGGCTTCTGTGACGAATTCTGATAGTAATTTAAATACCTTCCTTTCTTCTCTTTTTCTAACAAATTTCTTCAAAATAGCCAATTTTTCCTTTAAATTGAAGAAAACTGTAACATTATAGCACCTCGATTGAATTGCTTTAATATCATTATTTCGAGTATTAAATTCATTAACGATGATTATTATTTTTCCTTTAAATACAAATTCACTCTCGATACCTAATTCTAACAAACGAGATGTAGTTGAATTCCATTGAACCACTCGACCTGCACTACTATCATCGAGAGCACCCTTTAAAATAGCAACTGCTGTTCGGTTATTAAATAGA
>Ga0233415_10000098_pt1 | contig 40093 bp, 25 predicted proteins | sample Na_anoxic_12_MG_FD_188631 | JGI IMG/M metagenome (GOLD analysis project Ga0233415, IMG submission 188631) | Seawater microbial communities from Saanich Inlet, British Columbia, Canada - Na_anoxic_12_MG | ecosystem: Environmental > Aquatic > Marine > Inlet | place: Canada: British Columbia...
TGTCAGACCACCCTGGGTCCCCTGAAGTAGTTAATGGTGTGAAATTCAATCACGGAAAGTATGCACTAGCACTAGTACAAAGTCGCAGCAAGTTGCATAGTCATGCAAAAATACTAGGCAAAAAAGGTTTTTACGACAACTGGGATGAAGAGTATCTCACTGGTCTATTTTCAAATCGTGAAGATCCACGACTTTAGAATTTAACAGCTTGGTGTCCCGCTTGCACAACCACACATAGTGATCAACATCAGTGCTCCATTGCTGCCCTGTCCACCACTCAAATCCGTCAACTCGACTTTTGTAAGTGCATATCTTTTCATATCCACTTCCCATGTACACATGCGAATACCCAGATTGTTTGGCCCAGGCAATTTCGTGATGCATTGTGCGTTCGCCTAAACGCAAATGCGGCTCATTGTAGTCCCACGCAAATAATGCTGTTTCAATACTGTTGGGACTGTATCTACGTAGCTTGCTCCATGCAACCAGCTCAGCATCGTGGTGATACTGAACATAGATATCCCAACTGAGTTGGTCATCAAGAGTGTACATTTTCTTAAAGCCTTTTTTCAAACAGTAGGCACTGTACACATGATCCATTTCGCTTGTAGCACTGTCAGTGATTTGGTAATTGTCTATTAGATTATAATCTGTATTGGCAACATTCACTCTGGTACTACGGCTTTGATACCAAACTTTTTTACCGTTGTCTACTGTTATTAGCCAACCTTGAGCCAGCGCCTCATCGTGTTCACTGATGTTAACATCAACTAATTTTGGTATATTGTAGTTTATATCAGCTTGGCTCAGTGTGCCAAAAACATTATTGAATACTATTTTCATTACTAACTATATATAGAAATAAGGAAACCCAATGGACATTTACACTATCTACTCTGACGTCAATGAAGGCGTTAATGCACACGAATTTGTAACTAAAATGAGTGCGTTCTTAGATGAACTACCTACATTGCACAGCTATCGCATCACTAGAATGAAACTAGGATTTCGTAGTATGGATTTACCAGAGTTTCGAATTGACATGGAATTTAAAAACATGCAAGACTTAGACGATGCAATGAAGCACGTAGTCACAGACACAAATGACATCGAAGTTAAACATCATGCATTCAATCAATTGGTCGATGTGGAAACTATCCAACATTTTCTTTATAGAGACTTTCCAGACCAATACTAACATACAATTTTAAAGTAATACTTTAAGATGTCTAAAGACATCTATTAATTCGCTATCGCTCTTAATAGTTTTCTTAATACAAGTGATTAATATTATTAAGCACGAGAGAATCGAGTGTTTCATTATCATCTAGATTTTTTGGTCATACTTGCCCTTGCACAGGGCAAGCATAACCGAACATACATCATCATCTGAGTCGTGTCAGTCACTTGAATAAAGAGATTTGTAATAGTTACAACGGATGCGGTTACGCTTTACACCCTACTCTAGCCTTGTCTCGCAACGGAGCCCTGTAATATACTCATTCAAGCAAGTATATCGAGAGCACAGGTTGTATCTGTTTCACAGAGCCTGTATCATTTTAGCCTTAAGTTAGCCTGTCCTTGGAACTCACTATATCTGTTCATGCAATTACTACATGTTCTCATAGTGGGTCGAGGTGCCTCGACCAAACAATGTTCCTATAATAGCTGGGGAATTTTAAAAGGGAAAGTTAAAAAGAAGTTTGAGCATTGCTCTGTTTATTTGCCTGTGCATAGTGTTTATGCGAATATTTTGTATGTAGTAAATTTATGTATATAGTAAAGCATTATGTTAACTTTGTAAACTGTCTAGTATTTCTTTTGCATACTTTTGGTGTGTTAGCGGCCCAGGGTGCATGTTGTTTGTGCCTAAATCTAAAAACTCTTCGTATAAACCCTGTGTATCCTCAAAATTTGGCGTAAATTTTCTAGTAACATTACATGTCTTGTTGAATAGAAAGCGGTCTAGTGCACTATTTCCAGGAAACATGTTGTAGCATTTTAATGTAGCACCGATTTTTTTGCAATAATTTTCTACTTGTAAGATTGAACACAACTGGCGGTGTAGGTTGTTTTCTGAAAAAAGCTCATAACGTGAAAAATGTAATTTTTTTGATAGTTTTAAATTTTCCTTTGGCCTTGGTGGCCATCCTGGTCTTATAAAATGCAATTCGCCTTCGTGTGCATGGTAAAAACGTTCCCAGTGTGTTATACCCCACACAACAATATCTCCAGAGATAATATTGCTTCTAAGTATTTGGTCAGCTGACCAAGATATATCGGTTCCGCCTTTTGCAATATTTGTAACCGGCATATTCAAGTGCTTGCCAAGTAGGTATCCGTAGTTTTCTGTTTCACTTACACCAGTTGCAGAACTAAAACTACATCCTGCCACCCATAGCTGATTTTTGTCAGTTTGTCTTTCTTTTATCGTTGGAATTGTGCAGTGTAAACCTTTAATATGTTCAAGTCCATATGTTTTTGTAAAATTACTTCCGTGTAACAAGAGTGGTTCGAGTACATATTTCTCGTTTTCAGTATACAAATTATTATCTGTTTCCCAACCGTGTTGCGGTGAATAGTGTACAATATCGCTAGTAATTATGCAATTCCATATCTTTGATTCTGCTTTAGACAGATCTGCTATGCTTGTATAACCACTTTCTGGTGAAGCAAGCCACGATGTATAGTTTGAATCATTTACTAGTACACTGTCTGGATCAACAAATTTAGCCAATCTTGCTAGATATTCGTTGCTGCTCCCAATCCAAAGTTGTTTCATTCTTTTAGTATGCCTTTTTGATGTACACGCACCTGTATGTGTCCATTGTACCAGTCTTTGCTTTCTAGCACTCGATGTGCAAATTGTTCTCTAGCTTCGATGTAGCTAAGTTCGCTTTTGCTACTACACCAAAACATTATTTCACGTTTAAATTTGTCTTTGCCTAGCAATTCTACATCAGCTGATAATGCATCACTACTTCCATAGTAGTCTTTCCAGTCGCTTTCCACAGTGTATCGACGTTTGTTAACTCTGCCTTTAAGAGGCTTTCGGCTGCGTTTAAACTGTGCAAGTTTCTTACCAATATACTTTCGGTTGTTTGTTGTATTTGTGATCAAATATACAAACCCAATTGCGCCTTCTGGAATGTCTTCTACTTCGGTGTCTTTGTAATACCATGTCATATAAACATTTATCAGATTATTTCCACATCGTTGCTATAACTTGTAAAGCCGTTTTCTTTAACAACTTTAAGCAAATTATTTACACGACCTGCAAGTTCATCCTTGTGGGAAACAAGCCAAATACTCTTATTGCGTTCCCGTGCCATCTTTTTAAGAAGTGCTAAACTTGCTTCAACGCCCGATGTGTCCATTCCCGAATCTACTAGTTCGTCGATAAACAGCAAGTTGATTGAGCCATACAAGCTTTCCCATACGTCACGGAATGCCCAGCTCATACTGAGTATAAGTCTGTTGCGCTCACCACGTGACAAGTTATCAAAATCCAAGTCTCTGCCCAGTTCTTGAATCTCCACTGTGAGATCGTTTTGGAATATAACAGTGTGGGGTAAACCTATCCGATCTAGGTAATGTGTTAATCTAGAATTTAGATAAGAAAGGTTTTGGTCAATAATACGTTTTCTAACAAAACTATCCTTGTTTGTTAACAGCTTTAGCAAGAAGTCTTGGTGTTCTTGCAATCGTGTTAAGTCGTTTACTTTGTCGTAGCTAATTTCTTGTAACGCCGAAGTTTCCATGTCGGCTATCTGATCAACATAAGGATCAGTTTCGTCTTTTTTGTTTTCTAGTTGTGTTTCAAGAGAGCTCAGTGTTGATTTGTGATTGTGCGCATCAGTTAAGTTATCGTAAAATGTTTTGGGCTTTGCAGGTACATCTTTCTTCTCGATTAACAGTGTAGCAATACCTTGCTCTAATTCTGTTAGGAAGTTAGCTGCATCTTGGTGCTCTTTTTTTGCATCAATCATTTGTTGTTTGTGTGTTTCGAGGTGATCAACACTTTGCCCACATGCACTGCAAGTACCATCTTCGATGCTGTCAATTGACTTTTTAGTTCTTTTGAAATCTCTATCAGCTCGGCTAACTTGTGCCTGTAGCGCAGCAATGTCTTTTTGTAATTGCGATTGTTCATTGTCGACTACAGTCCAGTTAACTAACTGTTCGTGTAATTCGAGTTCAGATTCGATATTAACGTGTGCTAAATCACTAATAGCACGTTCAATGTTGACAATTTCTTCCTTGTTTTTATTCAACCAAAGAGTTTGTCTACGTTTAAGTGCATCAACTTGCTCACCGATTTTTTCATTGGCATTCTGCAATGCCCGAATTGACATTTCTTCTTCTTTGATTAAATCTTTGGTGTTTTTACTTAGTTCTTTGATTTTATCAGCACGCTCACTGAGCAGTGTAATGCCCAGCAGTTGCTCGATTATCTCACGTTGATCGTTTGTTTTAAGACTCAAAAACGGTTCAGTGTATGTGTTTAGTGCTACCAAGTGTTTGAACATGGTGTGACTCATATTCAAAAGTTTGTTAATAGCACCTTGTGTTTCTCTACTATCACCTTGTGCATTGTCGTCAGCTTCTTGTTCGCTGTTGTTGATATAAAACTTCAACACATTGGGACTACGCCCACGTTCAATTCTGTAGCACTTCTCACCCATACAAAAGTCTAAACTGACCAACATACCTTTGCTGTTAGTCTTGTTGATTAGATTGTTGCGTTTGATATTAGTAAGTGCTTGACCGTACAATGCATAGCTAAGTGCATTAATAATAGTAGTTTTACCAGTTCCGTTGCGACTTCCGTCACCGCCAAGATCAAGATTTTCGCCTAGTACCAATGTAAGGTCTTGTCTGTCAAAGTTAATTGCTTGCGTGGCATTACCTACACTCATGAAGTTCTTGACAGTAAGGTCTTTGAGCTGAATCATATAGCTGACAATCTTTCTTTGACTTTTTGTAATTCGAGTTTTTCTAAATTCATAACTGTTGCGAAGTTCGAATCTAAAACATCTTTATATTGTAACACAGCATTGCGCACTTCGTCAAGTGGTAATGCCACCAATCGATCAATCTCGGATAGTATAGCTTTCATGCGATCAATTGGATCAGTGATGCTATCATACGTTTCGTCTATAAAAGGACTAAACGTTTTGAATCCTTTGGTTTTTAAAAACTTCAAAGTATTTGCAGGACCAACAATTAAAAACATCCGTTTGTTTACAATCGGTCTGAGTATTTTTTCTGTAACAGCAGGATATGGATGCGCGAATACAGATTCAGTAACAATGTCAATGCCAATTTTTTGATAAAAATCTTGCTGAAGGGAGGAAGTACGATCGTCAGTGCCCCATATCCAGTCAAGCGGCTTGCCAGTGATTAGCGGATCTTTAAAAGAGTTTATATCTGGATTAGTTTCTAGTTCGCCGTATTGGTTCCAGTTTTCGTTCACTTTAGTGCCATTATTGGTATAAATTCTAACTTTCATTTGTCATCAACATTTTTAGATTTTTGATATTTGTATGAAGTTGCAATCATATCAAAATAATTTTGTTTTTTAATATGATTGTATAATGCATTACGGTGAACTCGACTTGATCCCATCATTGATACACAATGTTTTTCAATTTTATCACTGTTTATGTCGATATTGTTCCATTTTGGATTAGACATAGAAGCATTGTAGTAAGGAACCGACATACAATCATCGAATACAATAGGCAGATCGTATTGGTGTAATCTGTTAGGAATCAACAACTTGAATTCATTAAGATATCCTGGATTGTTTGTAAATATTATTGTTCTTCCTAGGGATATGTCGACTTCCTGGAATGTTCGAATTAAGTTAAATGTTGTTAAACCGTATCCACAATGTGGCAGATAGTATTGCAGGTCAAAATGTTCAATTACATAAAAATCGTTAGGTGCATAAACTTCTTTTTTTGTTTGAATCAATTTGTTTTTAAGTAAGTCAAAATTTTGATCAAACATATTAATATCCAGCATATCAATAATATTAATATTCTCGTTAAGTGTGTTGATAAATTTTTTGTTCAAATCACAAACTCCTGTAAATTTCTAGCAAAAGTTTATTGTCGTAAAACTCGCTGTCAATTGCAATAATCTGCTCAGTGATAATTTGATCAACACTTTCAAACTTAATATCACCAGGATTCATTTCTTCTTCTAGTGCACTTTGCTTGTTAGGAATCAATGCCATTTCTCGCAATTGGTACTTGGTAATGTATTGCTCTTTGATGTAGTTTGCTTCTTCGTAAGAAATTTCAATATCCAAGTTAACACGAACATGCATTCTCGGCTTAAGTCGTTTGTCAGCAAAGTCGATTACATCGCTAAGATTCATAACACTGTACAAAGGCTGATTGGGCCAAGAGATGTATTCCTTGGTACCATCCCAATCTAGTATCATCACTCCACGCTGATCGTCACCGGCATCAGAGAAGTTATGCGGAAACGCATTACCAATGTAGTTGATGTTGTTCTTCTTTTGCCGCAAATGGAAGTGCCCACTGAAAACTTCTCCGTAGCCAGTAAAGTGTTCTGCATTGATATCGCCATGATCCGGCATCTCTACCATTGCATTCATCTTAAAGTGGGGAAGTTCAAAGTGTCCAAACATGTATCTAGCACTAGCATTTTTAACACGTTTATAATCATCACCAACCAGCCACGGAACAAGTATAACATCGTCTTGTTCAAACCATTCGTTGTGGATGTGCACATTTGGAATATGCTGTGCCCACTCGTAACTGTAAATGTCACGCTTGTCTCTATAATACAAGTCGTGGTTGCCTGTGATAAAATGTGTGTTGTCAAATCCTGAACTTAGTTTTTCTAATGCTCTCAAACTATGATGCATTGTTTGCAAACTCAAACTTGCTCTATGATGATGCCAATCTCCCATAAAGATGCAAGTTTCGCAACCGTGTAATTTGCCTTGTTCTACTGCCCACTCAACAAACTCCTCACAATCTTGATTGTGAAGAGCACTGTTACTTTTCATGCCAAAGTGGATGTCAGTAAAGACCAAGGCTTTCTTGAACAAACCCATGTATAAGTCCTTATTTGGTTTTGGTTGCTTTAGTTTCTGCAATAAAACGTTTTGATTCTGCTGAGTTGTTAAACTGTCGTGTCCAACTCGGATTCAAACCTGCATTTTCTAGAATATCATCACGAATGTTTTGATTTTTCTTTTCAATGTTTAGTACCCTAGTAAAACTGTTGGTAATAGCAGCGGTATAGTATGCAAACGGATTTTGAGATTTGCTTTCGTCAAATTGTAAACCAATTTGGCTGAGCTGCAACAATGCCTGTCCACGCATTTCTTCGTTGTAAGTATACCCACGCCAGTTTGAACGTGTAGCATAGCGTTCGCACAACTTGATAAACATGTGTGCTAGTTTGTCTGTCATTTTACCGTGATCTTTTGAGAAGTGACCATTGTCTAGTCCGCCGACCCAGTGACTTTTGCCCACAACATACGGAACTTTGTTATCGTCGATCATATAATGCCAAAATGGTGGAAAATTCAACTTTACATAATTGAGATCTTGCTCTACTTCGGTCATAAGCTCTTGTAGTCCATCGTCGGAATAATCAACATCATCCATTTCTAGAATTTCTTCTAGTTTGGATTTCTTCTTTTCTTGTGCTTTGGTTAGCTTTTTTGGCACCATTGGGATGTGATCCCAGGTGGTAATGCGAAATACAAGCTCTTGGTTGCTGAGTTTTGTTGGATCAATTATTTCGCCTGTTTCTCGTTTGATGCGATCGGCTTTGTTACGCCGTGCTTCTGCAACAGTGCGCTGATTGATTTTGTCCACACTGGGCAAAATAATGTCATACTGCGCTTGACCCGGCTCTAGGTATGAACAATATGTGCTTTTACTTTTGTAAATTTCTTTGAGAATATCTCGGTTGTTAAGATAGTTAACTTTTTTAGGTTTTTTAACAGGTGTTTTTTTAGCTAATGCCATTTAAGTTCTCCATAATTGTACTTAGTATAAACGATGTAGAGGTGGTTGTCAATCATTAAGTTAGCCGTTTTTGATCGCCATAAATAATGCATAGGAGTCAACATGCCGTACAATCAAAAATTAGCTGATCTATACAACGAATTAGCAGAGCAATATCCTGGGCTTAGTGAAAATGGTCTTAGATCTCTTGCCGGTATAGCAATAAGTGATGGGGATTACACACTTGATACAACCGGCACTGCGTCTCGTAACTCTAGCTATGGTCGGCTTGTTGACACAGCATCTCTGCAAACTTCGTGGGTAACAGACGACTTGCTTGATGCGCTAGCAGTTGTTGAGTCGGGCAACAATCCTAATGCAGTGTCTCCAGCAGGCGCATTAGGTGTGTACCAAATTATACCAAAGACCGCAGCTGATCCTGGGTTTGGTGTTGAGCCTATCACTCTTAGAGAAGTGCTTGATCCGGTAAGAGCTAGAGAATTTGCCAGGCAGTATCTCGAAGGACTTAGGAAAGAATATCCAGACTACACGCCTGCAGAAATTCTTCAAGCATATAATGCCGGTCCTGGAAGAATAGAAAAGTACAAGCTTGGGCTAGGCCCACCTCTAACAGAAGAAACTATATTATATCCTGGAAAAATACTTGACCAGCTTCCTGGCTTCCAAGACAATCCTTACACAGTATCACCAACAGATGCTGATGTTCTAGAAACAGTATTCAGAGATAAAGTTGCACCTGACTTTAACGACCCAGACGTTGCAAGATTAATAAATGAAGAACGTGTCGCTAGGGGTTTAGAGCCTTACACAGACATGGAAGAAATGCAGAGAGCAATAGATGCTAATCAATTTCTTATCAAGGCCCGTAATCAGCAAACTGTTAGTGCACAACGAGAAGCAAGCGGTGTTAAAAATGCCGACGGTGATTGGCGTGTTAAGTTAAGACTTGCGCCTCAAGCAAATTACCTGTACAAAGCAAGTAACCCAGGAATACTTGCTCCGTTGGCAGTCACTGACGGTGTTATATTTCCATATACTCCGCAAATTGATTTACAATATAGGTCAGATTACAACAATTATCAACCGACACACAGCAACTATATGCACTATTTCTACAAAGGATCAAGTGTTCAGACTATACAAGTTACTGCTGAATTCACTGCACAAGACACAGTTGAAGCTGAATACTTGTTGGCAGTTATGCATTTCTTTAAGAGTGCTAGTAAAATGTTTTATGGCCAAGATGCAGAGCGTGGTTCACCACCGCCATTGTTATATTTGTCTGGCCTTGGTGAATATCAATTCAACGAGTCTCCTTGTGTGATAGCAGAGTTTAACTTGAATTTACCGTCCGATGTTAACTATATCAGAGCAAGAAGCCGACACATAACAGGCGCAGATAATTTGCAATATCAAAAGCCTCTAGCAACAAGTGCAACCAATGGTAACTTTTCTAGTTTAACTAGATTGTCCACGGCAGCTACAAGATTGTTCGGCGGTGGAACACAGCCGCTCCAAGTTGGTGCAAAACCATTTACACCAACACCTGGGCCATTAGGAAGCAAAGGTGCAACATACGTACCAACTAAGATGTCAATGACTCTTAACTTACTTCCAATTGCAAGTAGACGACAAGTCAGTCAAGATTTTAGTCTCAAGGAATATGCAAACGGTAACTTAATTAAGAAAGGGATGTGGTAATGGATAACATATATACAAGTAACAGTCCGTACTTTGACACAAGTGTGGTTAATCAGACATATCTTGGTGTAATGGTTAATCGACCTATTCCTAAATTAGCAGACGACTTATTAATGACTATCAATGAAACTTACAATCTTCGCCCAGACTTGCTAGCATTCGACTTGTATGGTGATGCGGCGCTTTGGTGGGTGTTTGCACAGAGAAACCCAAACCAACTTCAAGATCCATTGGGAGACTTTACAACCAATACATCAATATACCTACCACAAAAAGCAACTTTGTCCCAAGTATTAGGAATCTAGCATGACCACCTCGGCAGAAATAGATGCAGGCAGGCAGGCCATACAACTCAACATCAATAATCTGGTAGGGTGGGTTGAATACCTAGAATTTGAGGTCGATGATGGTGCAACTTGGAACGAAATCAATGCCGATTGGGGTATTGGCTTTGATAAAGCCAACGTTTACAAGAAATCCTTGGAGAATTTGCAACGTCAAAACGACGGCATGCCACCAACTGATCCTGACAAATCTAGAACAGCATTTAGGATATCTGAAAACATAGCAGACGTTGATGCTCTTACTGTTAGGTTGGGTGATGTTAAACAGAAAGCTTTTTTTAACTCAAGAGAAGTTGAACAAATAGACAATTTACCATCAGACAGTGCAGGATCGCAAGTTGCCAGGGATCAAGCCAGCGCCAATGAAGATAGTAGAGTTAGTAGCCCGACAACCGGAACTGAGGTATTGGACGGTGACACAATTGTATCTTCTGATTCAGTTAACAACAATCCTACAAATGCAAGGCTAGCAACACTGAGCGGGCCCGACGGCGAATTTGCTCTGGGTGCTGACGATGGCGGAACAATCAGCACAGTGGGTGCTGCTACTGAAGTAGTCAGTGTTACTAATACCCAAACCCCAGACGGCAGAATTGCTTCTGATGGGTCAGTTAGTGCAAGCGATGATTCGTATGATCGACGCAGCTCTAATGTTGAAGGTCGTGCAGCCATTGCTAATGAATTTTTGGAAACCATTGTACCTACGCCAAACCAACTTATAAACCTTGCTTCGCAGACTTATACTATTTCAGTATACCTTATGGACATCGACGAATACACTCGGATGATACAGTCCGACAGGAAAACATTACCGAGCAATCAGTTGTTGTTTCAAAGTGGCGGTGCTACAATTGGTGAACGCAACAAACATTTCGACTTGGATTTTTATCCAGAAAACGTTGAGCTTAAATGCTTAGTTGGTACCCAGGGAGTTGGAAGCCCCCATAATGCTGTTACACTTGAATTTGATGTGCTTGAACCCCAGGGTATAACATTCTTAGAAAGATTGCGCCTAGCAGTCTGGGATCACACTGGAGTACCTGGTGCTACTATTAACGGTCAAAATTATCTTATGGTTATAAGATTTTACGGCTACGACGAAAATGGAAACTTAGTCAGTGGTCAAGGCAGGGAGTTTACAAGTGATCCAAACGCTTTGGTAGAAAAGTTTATTCCTTTTCAAATAGCCATGCTTAAATATAAACTTGCTGCACAAGTTGTTGAGTATCAGCTACAATGCATGATACCCCAAACAACAGTTGGATTTAGTACGTCTAGGGGGTCAATACCTTTTAACTTCCAACTTAATGCACCTGATGTGGGCACATTGTTCAATGGTAATATGCAAGTTTCGGCAGGTGCGGCTGCACAAGAAGATTTTGCAGGAGGTGCAGCCGGCGGAGAGTTTGGAGGCGGCAATCGTAAAGCTGGCGGAGGATCGCCGACTATAACCCAAGGATTAACAGATGCATTAAATCAAAATCAACGTGAACTGGTAAAAAAAGGTGCCCAGGAAATTGCAGATGTGTACAAAATTGTACTAGAAGACATTCCAGCTTTTCGTGATGCTAAAATGAAAAAGCAAGGAACAACAAATAAATTACGTACACCAATGACCGTTACTAGTGATCCAAATATATCGCTAAATGCAAACAAACAAAATTTTGATAGTCAAGGGCGAACATATAGTATCACAGCAGGTACACAAATTACACAGTTGATTGACCAGGTAATGAAAAACAGCGAGTATGTTACTGCGCAACAAACCATAGTATTTGACGAAGTAACTAAAGCTGAAATTTCAAACCCTCCAGTTGGGACCACAATGTGGTACAAGATTACACAACAAAGTAAACCACTTGGTTGGGACAATTTGAGAAAAGATTACGCATATGAAATTACTTACAAAGTAAACAGATACCAGATCAACACACCAAAGTCTCCTTATTTCCCCCCGTCGGCATATAGAGGATCACACAAGATCTATAATTATTTGTTCACTGGCGAAAACACAGAAGTGTTGAATCTTGAATTTGAAGCAAACACTAACTATATAACACCAATTGGCAACAGCGGATTAACTGCACCAGTTGACGGCGACGGAAGATATGCTAATAAACAAATGTTTTCAGTTGGAGCAGAGTCAAGTCAGCAAGGCGGTGCAGGAGAATCAACACTGCCGGCTGCACAATTAGCAGGTAGACTGTATGCTGACTCCGATGTATTAAAAGTTGATCTTGAAATTGTTGGAGACCCAGACTGGATTACGCAAAGCGAAGTGTTTTACACAGAGGACAACCTTGCACCTTTTGAACCCGACGGTAGTATGAATGTTAATGCCAGCGAAGTATTGTTTGAGGTACGTTTTAACAGAGCAAATGACTATGATTTGGCAACAGGCTTAACACCAAAATACAAAGAAAATATCAACCAAGGTGCTATCAACAACAATACAAACGTAGCCGAAGAACGTTTGGTATTTGCAGCATATTCTATAACCAACATGTTTAAAGCAGGTAAATTTACACAAAGAATTCAAGGCACGTTGCGAGAATTTACAGCCGATGATCTAGCATTTAACCAAGGAGTTAAAGTTCCTCGTACAAATAACAAAAGCGGGACAAAAGCTTATACTGACAAGACTGACCAAGACCTGCTCAATGAAGGATATTACATAAACTATAACGATGCTGAGCTCGACCAGATGTTCACAGGCGGTGTATCTAAAAGTTCAACCAACGCAGTAGACGACGATGGCTCGGGCCCATTTTAATAAATTAAAGGAACAACATAGATGGTAGAAAACTATCAACGAAGTACAGGCACATCAAGATCCTTTAAAACAGATAAAGGTGGAGCACCAGCGGATACTGGCCCGTTTATCGGTGAAGTAGTTAACAATGTTGATCCTACTCGCAGTGGTCGACTACAAGTTTACATCGAGTATCTTGCAGGTCCAGATAAAACTGAAAAAAGTCTTTGGAGAACAGTTAGCTATATTTCGCCTATGTACGGCAGTACTCAACAAAGTGTTCCGTCAAAAACTGGCCCAGGAACATTTGTAGGCAACCAGCAAAGCTATGGTTTTTGGGGAACAACACCCGACATTGGTACTAAGGTTATTTGTTTCTTTGCAAACGGTGACCCCAACGAAGGGTATTATATTGGTGCACCTATCGAACCAGGCATTAACCACATGATGCCAGCTATTGGTGCAAGTAAAAAATATGTCGACGATACAAATAGTCCGTATTTTTCTAACGCAACACAGCTACCAGTAACCGAAGTAAACAACAGTAACCCTGCTATATCTGAAAATCCAAGATTTTTTGAAGAAACAAAACCAGTTCATAGTGTGTTGGCCGGGCAAATGCTAAACCAAGGTGTTATCAGCGATCCACTGCGAGGGCCTATTACTAGTAACTCTCAGCGTGAATCTCCTAGCACAGTATACGGGTGGAGTACTCCAGGTCGACCTGTGTTTCAAGGAGGATTTACTCCCGCCGAAATGGCAAAAAAAATTGCAAGTAGTCAAGTACAGCCCAATGAAGCTATAGTAGTGTCGAGGCTCGGCGGTCACAGCATCGTAATGGACGATGGCGATCTTCAAGAGCAAGACCAATTGCTGAGAGTGCGCACATCTTCTGGACATCAAATCATGCTGAACGACACTGGGGAGAGCATTCATATAATGCATGCCAATGGTCAGTCTTGGGTAGAACTAGGAAAAGAAGGCACAATTGACGTCTATGCATCAAACAGTGTTAATATTCGCAGTCAAGGTGAAATCAACATGCATGCAACTGGAGATATTAATCTTAATAGCGAAGAAGGCAGCATTAAGATGTTTGCTAAAGTTGCCATGGGCCTCGAAACCAAAGCATTGAGTTTAAATGCAACTGACAACTTGCTTCTTTACAGTAAAAAACAAGTTGGTATTAAAAGCGACGGAAACCTTGCACTAAAATCAAAAAATGGCTCATGGAATAGTAAAAGCTTGACCTTAACAGGTAAACCTATCAAGCTAAACAGCGGAGCAGCCAGCGATGTTCCGACTCCACAAGACATTCCTAAAAATAAATTACCAAACACTGTGTTTACTGACGGTGTTGGCTGGACAGTCGAGGCAAACGCAATCGAAACAGTGGCTAGTAGAGCACCTACCCATGAACCATATCCTTATCATGGAACAGGTGTTAACTTTACTACTTCATTGGCAGGTGGCGCAAGTGAAGTACCAGTATCAAGTGCAACACAAGATGTTATTAACCGTGCTAGTACTGTTGATATTCCAAAAATCACAGTGTCTGATTATGAAGTACAATCCGGAACTGATTCAGCAGTTGGTAAAATAGATCCATCAACAGTTCAAGCTATGTTAGCACAATCAAGTTTGCAAGTTTCCCAAGGGCCTACTGTAATATCAAACACATTAGGAGTTGGAAAATATGGATTTAGTGCCGAGCAATTGGAAAAATCAGGTTACTTGAAACCCGGAACATCGGCTTTCTTCCTTAAAGATCCAAGCACTTCTCTTGAATCTGTTCTAAATAATAGCAGTGTTTGGGCAGGATTAAACGGCGTTAGTGATGTAAATAGCTTCTTAGAAAACACCAACTTACAGGACAACACACAAACTGATTTGCTGAACCTGGGACTTAGTGAATTGCAAAATCTTGGTGTTGTGACTGGATTAGAAAACGCATCCGATCTTGCTGGTTTAGTGCAAGGTGCTGCCAAGTACGGCGGCGATGCAGTTGCTAAATGGGTAAATGGTGCTGCAATTATTGGAGAAACACTTGCTGGTATAGATAGTAGCAAAATTACTAGTCTAGATATGGACTCGATAGTCCAAGGCGGTAAGTTTGCAGTTGATATGGTAGCAGAAAAAATACCTTCTGCGTTGCAAGGATTTACCTCAGCAAATTTAAGTTCAGTTCTTGAAACAGTTGATCTCAGCAGTGTTGCTAGTCTAGCAAATCTTCCTGGCATTGACAACTTAACCAGCAGTATAGCAAATATTCCGAGTCTCAATAACGTGTTAAGCGAAGTTGGCGGCCTCTTTGGTGGATTTGCTGGATTGTTCGGCGGCGGCGGATCATATTCGTTCCCTCCATTTATTAACAATACAATAGTTGAAGGTATAGAAAATACTGCCACTAGAGCTAGTATTGATGGTGCAATTACATCAGTTGTTGGCTCGTTTAAAGTACAAAACGCAGTAGTAAAAGCACTACCCCAAATTGTTCAAGACTATCAAACAGCATTAAAACTAATGGCAGCAGGCCGAGGCGGCAATGCTGCTACTGTAATCGACAGCCTGTCAACTAGAATATCATAGGACAATAAATACAATATGCCAACATTTATCGGATACAGCACAATCGACAGATACAAGTCATACACAGTCACTGACTTTGCATTGATTAAACGTGATTTGTTAAACGCACTGAACATAAGACAAGGCGAAATGCCGGGTCGACCATCTGTAGGCACAACCATGTGGAGTTTAATTTATGAACCACAAAATGCCAGCACTTCTCAGCAAGTGATAACTGAAATTCAGCGAGTGGTTGCACAAGATCCTAGAATTGCTATCAGTGATATCAACGTTTATGCACAGGAAAACGGAATACTGGTTGAGTTAGAAGTACAAACAGTACAAGGACAAAACGCCGAAATGATGGCTATTTTCTTTGATCAAAACCAGCAACGTGCAGCATTTTCAGACGTATAAACTACCCAGTTTATTAGTATCATAAATACTTGCCAAGGATAGATAAACATGGCAAAAACAACTAGACAAACCAGTATATTCGGCGTTGAGGATTGGAAAAGAATTTACCAAACCTATCGCGAAGCTGACTTTCAAAGCTATGACTTTGAAACATTAAGAAAAAGTTTTATCGACTACATACGTCTGAATTATCCAGAAAGTTTCAACGACTATATTGAAAGTTCAGAATTTATTGCCCTCCTTGATGTTATGGCATTCATGGGACAAGCAGGTAGCTTTCGTAATGACCTAAACACAAGAGAGAACTTCCTTGACACTGCAGAACGTAGAGACAGTGTAACACGATTAGCCGAATTAGTAAGTTACACTCCTAAACGTAACACAGCGGCGCAAGGTTTTTTAAAAATACAAAGTATTAGCAGTACCGAAGACATAGTTGATTTTACAGGTGTTAACTTGTCTAATGTTACAGTCAATTGGAACGATACTACTAATCCAAACTGGCTAGAGCAATTTACTGTAATTGTTAACAGTGCCCTGAACGGTAGCCAAAGATTTGGCAACCCGGGAAACAGTCAAAATATTCTTGGTGTGCAAAATGATGAGTATCAGATCAACCTTGCACCTGGGTTTCTTCCGGTAGTACCATTTTCGTCAACAGTTAACGGCAGTAACATGGTATTCGAAGCAGTAAGCTCAACATCATTGAACAAAAATTACATGTATGAACCTGCGCCAAAGCCCAACGGTGCATTTAATATGCTGTATAGAAACGACAAACAAGGTTACGCCAGTGCTAACACAGGTTTCTTTTTCATGTTTAAACAAGGGTCATTGACAGATTATCCTTTTAACTTGGGTGAGCGTATCAGTAACCGAGTAGTCAACGTAAACATCGAAGGAATCAATAACGAAGATGTTTGGTTGTATGAAATAGACGCAGCCGGTGCAGTTAAGGATGAATGGGATTATGTAGAAAACTTGTACACAGGCGCAGTTGAGCAACTTACTCCGGAGCAGCGTAGATATTTCACCATTACATCAAGAACAAATGATCAAATCAATTTGAACTTTGGCGACGGAGTATTTTCTGCTATCCCAGTTGGTACATTTAGATCTTATGTTAGAGCATCGAATGGGTTGAACTATGTTATCAATACCAATGAAATGCAAAACATTGTTATTTCTATTAGCTACATAAGCAGAACTGGACGCAACGAAACGCTGTCAATGTCTTGTGCATTAACACAGCCAGTGAGTAATGCAACCAATAGAGAAAGCATTAGCCAAATCAAGCAACGTGCACCTGCTAGATTTTATACACAAAATAGAATGGTTAATGGCGAAGATTACAACAACTTTCCTTATACATTGTACAACACAATTATCAAATCAAAAGCAGTTAATAGAAGTTCCATTGGGACAAGCCGCTACTTAGACTTGGTTGACATTACTGGAAAGTACAGTTCAACTAACGTGTTTGCCAGTGATGGATTGATTTACGAAACCACCGATACACCAGGTTTTACATTTACATTTGTTGATCAAAATGATATTAGCAATGTTATTGTTAACCAAGTAGAACCTTTGCTATCTAGTAGAGGCATGCAAGAGTTTTACTATCAGAACTTTACTCGCCCAGATCTAACTAGTTTAAATCTTAACTGGAATCAAAGTACAACAGCTAACAATGAAACAACAGGTTATTTTAGATTTGCTGCTACCAACGCTCCAGCACCAGTTGGCCCTCAGACTTCAGACAATAAACAATACATTGAACAAGGGGGTTTAGTTAAATTTGTACCACCAGCTGGGCAATATTTTACCAAGTTTAACAGATTAGCAGTTGGTAGCCCAACACAACCTGGTGATAAAATGGTGTTGTGGGCAACAGTTACTCAGCTTGAGCTTAATGGCACAAACTTTGGAGTTGGTAACAACGCAGACGGAACAGGACCGGTAACACTTAATAACTTTATTCCAACAAATGCTGTACCGGTGCAGGTAATTTCAAACTTTGTTACTGACTTACCTACTACTATCGAGCAAACCATGCGTGAACAAATTGAATTGTACAGAGCGTTTGGATTGGGTTACAACAACCTCACTGGTAACTGGTATGTTATTACAGCAACCAACCTAGATGACAGCACAACTTTCAGTCTTGCTAATGCACAAAACACAAGCGGCGCAAATTTAGACAACAGTTGGTTAGTTGCGTTTGAAACAGATGGGGTTACATACTCGGTAACTTCGAGAAGCTTGGAACGCTTCTGGGCTAGTGTGCTGGAAACTCGATTCTTTTATGACGGCACACAAAAAGTATACGATCCAAAAACTGGTACAGTTATCAACGATTTTATCAATGTACTAAAAACAAATAATCAACCTGATTCTAGTTCAACACTAAACAGTGATGAGGTGCTTGACATTATTGGACAGCCAGCAGAAACAGATGGCTTTGTTGATGATTTCCGTGTTAGAATTAGTTATAAAGATTCAGACAACGATGGTATTCCTGACAATCCGGACTACTTTCAAACATTGGTTGCACCTACTACTAACCCTAACAGCAAACGAGTTTATCTACAAAAAACCATTGATTTTGACAATTTGGAAAGATATATTCCACTAGCAAGCGGAGTTGTTAACGGACAATATGCAACCAAGGATGCAATTGAATTAGTTAAAAGTGAATTTGCAGACAAACAAGTGTTTTATGCATACACTGACAAACTGTTTTATATGTTAACAGTTTCTTATGACGGCGTTCGCACAATAACCCAAGCTTTGGGTTATGTGGTTTATACTGGACGCCAGGATTTGTATTTCCAGTACAGGCACAACGCTCCGTTGAGTAGAAGAATTGACCCGGGTACAACCAACATCATTGACATATATTTGGTAACTGATGCATATTATACTGCATATCAAAACTATGTTAAAGACAGCACTGGCACTGTTAAAGAACCATCACAGCCTACTATCGACGAACTAACAACAAGCTACAGCACATTGAACGACTATAAAATGATTTCAGATAACATTATTTTAAATAGTGTGTCTTTTAAACCACTGTTTGGAACCAAGGCAGACCCAGAGTTAAGAGCAACAGTTAAGTGTGTTAAAAATCCAAACAGCACAGTGAGTATTAGTGATATTAAAAGTCAAGTTGTTACAGCAATGAATCAATATTTTACTATTGAAAACTGGGATTTTGGAGATACATTCTTCTTCTCAGAGCTCAGTGCATACTTGCACGATCAATTGGGTAGTATTATTTCCACTGTGGTCCTTGTTCCAACTGATCCCTCAAAGTCATTTGGCGACTTGTATGAAATTCGCAGTCAACCAAATGAAATTTTTGTTAATGCAGCAACAGTTAACGATGTTGAAGTTATTAGCGCACTGACTAGCAGTCAATTACGCACAGCAACAAATAGTGGAGTAGTATAAGCTATGGCTAAAAGAATTCGTTCTGAACAATTTCTTCCTGAGATTTTTCAAACACCTGCAAACAAGCAATTGTTGCGAACCACACTTGACCAACTGTATCAGAACCCAAAATTAAAACCAACCCAAGGTTATATTGGGCGAAAAATAGGCCCCGGTGTTACTGCTAGTGACAATTACGTTCTTGAGCCAACTGAAACTAGAACAAACTACCAATTAGAACCCGGTGTTGTCCAACTTAAACCAAATACAAATCAAGTTGAAAATGCAATCACTTATCCGGGTATCATTGACAGTTTGCAAATGCAAGGTGCTGATGTTTCTCGTCATGATAGATTGTTTAACAGTGAATATTACAGTTTTGATCCGTTTGTTGATTATGACAAGTATGTCAATTTTGGTCAATATTATTGGGTTCCTCAAGGACCGGACAGTGTTGATGTCTTTTCAAATTCTATTCCTGTACAAGATGATTTTGATGTACAAGACACCGACGATGGATACACTTTTTCTGGTGAAGCAGGCACGTTGCCTACCCTATCAGTTGTGCGTCAAGGAAATTATACTTTTAATATTAATAGCCCAGGCAACAATTTTTGGATACAAAGTGTTCCTGGGGTAAGCGGTGTATTACCATTTCAGCCAAATCAATCCTCAAGGCAGGTACTAGGTGTATCTAATAATGGCGAAGATTCTGGCACTGTTAGATTCGATGTACCTGCTAAAGATGCACAGAATTTTTACTTTACACTTTCAGACATCGGTGCAACTGATTTAATCGACGGCACGCTAAAGTTCACTGACATTAACAATCAATATGTTGATGAATTCCTTGCTGTTAATGGCGGCATTGACGGGATTTCTGACTTAGAAAATCGTACATTGATCTTAACAACCACTAGTGATAGTGGATGGGAAATCCAGACGCCGTTTGACACAGAAGGAAACGGCTATGGCGAAGGCCCGTTTGATGACTCTACTCCGATAGCAACTGATGCTGAAAGATACGTGCAATGGAGAATTAACTTTAACTATGCAGATCCTGATCGTCCATATATGGAGCTTACAGTTAATCAGAGTATTGCAAATCTGAGCAAAACAAACATTGAATACGGCACAAATAATGCCGGCGCCACCTGGTATAAAAATGCTGAAGGCACAATGGAGCGTCAACCTCTTATTACTGCTAACTCAGATATTCTTTACTATCAAGATGGCAGCGACGATACTAATTTTGGTATCATACGCATTGTTGATCAAGAGAATGCCGCAGATTTAAACATATCTGAAATACTTGGGAAAACAAATTACACATCTCCCAATGGTGTTGTGTTCACTAATGGTCTTAAGGTACGTTTTATTGGAACGGTTGTTCCTGCAAGTTACGAAAACAACGAATATTATGTCGAGGGAGTTGGAACTTCCATTGACTTGTTATTAACAGATAATTTTGTTACTCCAGAGAAGTACACAGCCAGTACCAGTGTGCCATATGACTCTAACCCATATGATGAAGGCAATTTTGATGAAACACTGAATGCACCAACTGCGCAAGATTATTTAACAGTCAACCGTGCAAGCATAGACCGCAACGCCTGGAGTCGCAGCAACAGATGGTTCCATATTGATGTATTGGATGCCACAGCGACATACAACAACGTTCCGTTGACAATCAACAATGACAACAGAGCCAAACGTCCTATCTTAGAGTTTAGAAAAAATCTAAAACTTTTCAATGCAGGTACAGAAGGCATTAATAGTATTGATATTATCGACTTTTCTGAAACAGATGCCTTTTCAAACATCAATGGTACAATTGGATATTCAATTGATGGGTATAGCTTGATCTCAGGATCGCAGGTTATTTTTGCTGCTGATGCAGACCCTGAAGTAAGAAATAAAATTTACGAAGTACAGTTTGTTGAACTAACTCCAGGTGCTACGCCGATTATTGATTTGCAACCAGCAAGCTTAACAACCCCTGATGTGCCTGCTAACACTACCACGGTAGTAATGAGTGGAAACACACAACAAGGCAAGTCATATTGGTTTAACGGCACTAACTGGATAAGTGCACAGCAAAAAACCAAAGTTAATCAAGCACCGTTATTTGATATATTCGACAGTAATGGCTACAGCTACTCTGATATAACTGTCTATCCAAGTAGTACATTTGTAGGTACCAAGTTGTTCAGCTATGCAGTGGGCAGCGGCGCAACGGATACTATTATCGAACAGCCATTGAAATATTCAACTATTGCCAACGTTGGTGATATTGTGTTTGACAACAACTTGTATGTTGACACATTTGTATATGTTAGTGGCACAACTAGTGTTACAAAAATGATTGACGAAGGCACAGTTAGGCAGTATAATACTAGGACTACATTTGATAAACTATTAGGATGGCAAACATCATTTACTAAAACAGTTCAGCGACAAAGTTTTAGTTTTGAATATAATGCTGCACCGCTTGTGCTAGACGTACAAGTAATTGCTGATACGTCATTAATTCCTGTTAAAGTGTATGTTGAAGGACAGTTTGTTCTTCCAGAAGATTACACTTATGCAACGAATGTTGACAACACAACTACAATCACGTTTAACACAGATAAACGGCCGGTAACTGGCACAGTGATTGAAGTGCAAGTCATCAGTGACACTGAAAGCGGTGTTGCTTTTTATACTATACCAGTTAACCTTGAATCAAATGCACTAAATGAAAATAGTAGTGGATTTACACTAGGTACTGTGCGCAAGCATTATGAAAGTATTTGTCAAAATTTAGAAAACTTTTCTGGAAAGATACATGGTGCAAATAATGTTCGCGACCTTGGTAATGTTGTTCCGTTTGGCGGCTTAATACTGCAACAAAGTGCTCCATTGAGTATGATGACAAACTTTATCAATGGTAGAGATTTTGAGTTTTTTCGTGCACTGGAATTCAATGCAGTTGAATACAACAAAACAAAAAATAAGATTCTAAATTATGTTGCACAAAATGATTGGCAATCAAAAACAACTGCCGAAATATTAGATGATGCACTGGAAGCAATTAATGCTGGTAAAAATCAATTTAGCCCATTTTATTGGACTGATGCTATTCCGTCGGGTCCTATATTTGAGCTGACAACATACACAGTTAGTGCAATTACTACAAACGTGTTTGATACACTTTATAGTTACAATATGCTTGCAGCAAATTATGCAGGTATACTAGTATACTATACACCAAAGAGCACCGGTGTTGAGACTATTTTAACCGGCAACGGGCATGACTATACTGTAGCAGTAGATGGGCCTAGAATTACAATTAATACTGACAATGTTACATTAGCAACCGGTGATATTATTAGTATACGTGAATATAAATCAACATCGGGCAGTTATGTACCAGCAACTCCGTCAATGATGGGTATGTATGAAATATTCAAACCAGAAAAATTCTTAGACAATACTTATGTTGAGCCGCAACAAGTTATTCGTGGCCACGACGGTAGTATAACAATTGCCTGGGACAATGGCGATTTTAGAAACGATGTATTGCTTGAGTTTGAAAATCGAGTGTATAACAACATAAAAATTAGCGAAGAAAGCCGCAAGATGTTGCCCATTAAGGCAGCTGATGTTATTCCTGGTCAATTCCGTACTACTGATTATTCAGCCGCTACAATTAATAGTATGCTTTCTGTTAGCTTCTTGAGTTGGGCCGGCGGCAATCGTGTTCCATATAAAGATCAAGATTATATTCCGACCAATGAATTTACTTGGAATTATAGTAACAGTACCGATCGTTTGTCAGGTGATTCTTTATTAGGTGGCTGGAGAGCAATTTACTTCCAGCTATATGACACAGACAGTCCAGACACTCGTCCTTGGGAAATGCTAGGGTTGTCCGAAAAGCCGTCATGGTGGAACGATAGATACGGCCCTGCACCTTATACCTCGGGTAACTTGGTGCTATGGGAAGACCTAGCAGCAGGCCGTGTAGCAGATCCAATTGCACCTTATGTACGTAAAGACTATGTGCGCCCGGGATTGTTAGATGTTATTCCGACAGACAGCCAAGGAAGACTATTGTCGCCATTCGATAGTGTTGTTGGCAATTATGACCAAAACAGTTTTAAAAAATCTTGGGTTGTTGGTGATATGGGCCCAGCTGAAACGGCGTGGAAACGCAGTAGTTATTATCCTTTTGCAATACAAAGATTACTTGCACTAACTAAGCCAGCTGATTACTTTTCGTTGTATTCTGACAGAGATGCATGGGATTATAATGCAGTCTTTGGGCAATATTTGTTGAACAACAGATTTAGATTAAATGCATCGCAAATCGGTATTTACGGTAATGGAACTATTAAAAACAGTTATATTAATTTTATTGTTGACTATAATAGAGTTACCGGGTTAGACAGTACTGCAATATTAACATCTAAATTGGCAAACATTGATATACGTTTGTGCTATAGAATGGCAGCGTTTAGTGATCAAAACTATCTAAAAATATTCAGTGAGAAGAGTTCACCAAACAGTCTGAATGCTAGTTTATTATTGCCAGACGAAAGCTATCAACTGTTCCTTTATCAAAATCCAAGTTTTTCAGAAATACAATACAGTAGTGTTATTGTACAAAGAACCACAACAGGATACACTGTTAGTGGGTACTCGACTACAAAACCATATTTCAGCATATTAGAAAGTGTGTCAAGCGGAAACTTTAACAGGATGACTGTGAATGGTGAAACATTCCGTGTTGCTAACACCTATTCTAAGAACGTAGTTACAGTACCATATGGTTACGAGTTTTCAAGTAAAAACGCAGTTGTTGACTTCTTGGTTAGTTATGGTAAACTACTCGAGTCACAAGGCATGGAGTTTGATACAGTTGAGAATACAGCAATTCTTAATTGGGAACAAATGGCACAAGAATTTTTATATTGGGCCGGCCAAGGGTGGATTGCAGGTAGTTTAATTAACTTGAACCCAGCTGCTAATATACTAAAATTGGAGCAGCCAAACAGCGTAGTTGAAAGTTTAAAAAACGAAAATATCAATGATATATTATTAGATCAAAACTATGAACCATTGATGTCAAGCGAATATGCAGTTGAAAGACTTGACAACGAACTTAAATTGATCGGTCTTAACAATCAAACATTTAGCTATCTTAATGCAAGATTTACCAGTTACGAACATATTATCGTATTTGACAATGTTAGTATCTTTAATGACCTCGTGTATGACCCAAAAACCGCAGCAAGACAAAGTCGCTTGCTGCTAAACGGATACACAGTGTATGACTGGAACGGTACACTTGATGCTCAAGGATTTATTCTCAATGAGGATAACATCGAGCCTTGGGTGCCCAACAAATCATATACTAAAGGGCAAATTGTTCTTTATAAAAATAGATACTGGAGTGCAGTTGAATTACTGGCACCAACAGAAAAATTTGATTTTTCTAAATGGATAAAAAGCGATTACAATAAAATACAAAAAGGATTGTTGCCAAACCTTTCTAGTAAGGCAAGCGGATTGCAGGAAAACTATGATATCCACACTGCAAATCTTGAACAAGATGCTACATTACTTGGATTAGGACTGATTGGATTTAGACCAAGACAGTACATGCAAAATCTAAACTTAGATGATATTTCACAAGCTGGGCTATACTCCCAATTCTTGGGAACAAAAGGCACACTGCAAGCAGCTGAAATCTTTACTAGTGCCAACCTTGGTAAAGATCAAGCAGAATATGAAATATTCGAAAATTGGGCAATACAGCGTGGACTATACGGTGCAAGTGCAAACCGTAGTTACTATGAATTGCAGCTTGACGAAAGCAAATTACTCGGAAACCCGACTACAATTGATGTTGTTACTGCTGGCGAAACAAGTAGCGCAGATCAATCAATATCGTTGAACAATATATGGAAACAAAGTTATAAAATTACTGATACAAACATATTGCCAACTATAGATCAGATTCCTGCAGACGTGGGATTACCAAGTGCTGGTTATGTAAATTACGATGATGTTGACATTAAAGTTTTTAACTACAGTGACTTGACAAATATTATTCTTAACATGGAAAAAGTTACGGTTGGCACCAACGTGTGGGTAGCCAAAGACAATAGATATGATTGGAATATCTATAGAACCAATGTAGTTAATGCTAGTGTTGTTCGAGTATTTGATAATCTAGACGGTACATGTACAGTAACTTTTGATGTTAACCACGGATTGTCAGCTGCTGACAGATTGATTGTTAAGTATTTCAATAGCAATGTTGATGGCGCTTATATTGTTAAGTCAGTGCCAAGCCTAAAAACTTTAGTAATTGATTTAATGCTACTAGGAAACACAACCGACATAACTGGCGACGGTCGTGCGTTTGTTCTAGAAAGTGTTCGTGTTAAGCAACCAGCTGATATTTCAAGCCTGAGCTTTGTTGATGAGATTCAACCTACCAATGAAGTTTGGGTCGACAACAGCGGCAATGATACATGGGAAGTATTAGAAAAAATTAATCCATTTGGTACACCAAGTGATTTAGACGGACCTGTTGCTCAAATAAATGCACGTTTCGGTACATCTATTGCGCAAGGATTACGCAATCAAGGACTGGTTATTGGTGCACCCGGATACAATTCTAGTGTTGGTGCAATAACTGTTTACAATAAAGGCGAGGGTGTATACGTAGAAACTGCTACTATATCTCCTGAAACCACTGGATTTAATGAATTTGGTAGTAGTTTAGCAGTAGGCGGATTTGATTGGGCAATTGTAGGCGCACCTGCTAGTGACAGTAACAAAGGTTATGCAGTTGCAGTTAACAGAAACCCAAACAACGGTAACTACAGGCAATCTCAAATCTTTGTTGGCGCCAGTGGTGCATCAGAGCAAGGATACGGAGTAGCTATTAGCAACGACGAACGCTGGATGTATATCAGCTCGCCAGCTGACAACAACATCGACGCATACAATTTAGTTAATGTGCAAAGCCAAAGTGTAGAATACACAGGTGATGCTGTTACTACCAGCTTTGCAATTACTCCAGCAATTGTGGTTAGCGGTACACTATTAACAGCACAAACACAAATTGGCGTAACTGTTAATAACATTCCTAAATTAGCCGGAGTTGACTGGAACTTAGAATCTGTTAGTGGTACAACAAATGTGAAGTTTACTACAGCACTAAACAACGGCGACGATTTACGAATCACAAGACTACTGAGTTACATAGACAATACAGTAGTTGCTGAGACTACATTTGACACCAGTATGTTGTACACTGTAACCGACATTTATAGTTTTGCAGTCTATGTTAACAACGTATTACAGCGACCAGGCATTGATTATACGTTTGTTGGCAATGATGTTGTGCTTTCTTCGCCAGCAACAGGAACAGTTTTTATTAATTCGCAATCTTACTGGAAACATGTTGACACATTCACTGTAGCTAGTGTAGTAGGCGGTGCAAGACTAGGGCAAAGTATTTCAACAACCACCGACGGCCGCCAAATTATGATTGGCGCACCTGACGATACAGTTGGCTCAGACACATTAGCTGGCACAGTTCACGTTATGGATAGAAGTGTTGAGAGATTTCAAGTCACTGATGCAACAGTTGCTACCTATACTGTTACTGATACACCAAACGGTCCAGTAAGTGTTACTGTCAATGGTAACTATTTAATACCAACTAACAACTTTAACAATCCGCAGTTTAGTGTTGCCGGCAATGTTGTTACAATTGGCACCACTGCTAATCCTGTAACGATAAATGTTGGTGACATAATTGAAATTGAAACCAATAATTTTAGATTAATGCAAAGCATACAATCAACTACACCAGGAGCTAGCTATAGCTTTGGCAGCGTAGTTAAAAATTGCCCAACTAATTGTAGTTTATATATTGGTGTGCCAAACGATAGTGCAATTATGCCCGAAGCCGGCAGCGTTGAGCGTTGGGCAAACCAAAGTAGATTGTTTGGAACTATAACAGGGACTGTTGCTAATCCGGTACTGTCTGTTGGTGATAGTATTCGTATTAATAATTATTATGTCACACTAACTGGCACAACAGTTGCTTCGTTGGTCAACGACATTAATGGTGCCGATATTCCTAATGTACTCGCAGTTGCCGATGCTGGTAAATTACTACTTACATTGCAAAATGTAGCAGCCGGTGATGAATTTATTAAATTGCAAGTATTACCAGGTGTTGGGACAGCGTATGATGATCTTGGTATTGCCCAAATGGTGTTTGCACAAAAAATTACATCACCATTGGTACAAGCATATGGGCATTTTGGAACCAGTGCAAGCATTAGTAATAATGCATTAACACTAGTAGTTGGTGCACCAGATTCAACTGCAATTATGGCAACAACATTTGATGCTGCAACCACTGATTTTGATTCAGGTAGCACACCATTTAATGATCCAGTTGCGCAATCCGGAGTTGCAATAACATTTGATTTCTTAAATGCAGCAAATCCGAGTATTACAAACTTTGGAAAGTTTGTATACGGCCAACAGATATTTGACACAAGCATTAACAGTCTTGATAAATTTGGAACAGCAGTTGATTATCGTGATGGTACATTGCTAGTAGGTGCACCAAATGATGACCTTGACGACAGCACAGATACCAACAGCGGCCGTACTATACAAATTATCAATGCCAAGAAAGAGCTTGCTTGGAAAGTAGTATACAAGCAAGAGCCGGTAGTTAACACTGCACTTCTAAACAGTGTATTCTTGTATGACAAGATTAGTAGTAATGTTACTAATTACTTGGATTTCATTGATCCATTGAATGGAAAAATACTTGGATCAGCACAGGCTAATATTGATTATACTGGCGGAGTCGACCCTGCTGCTTACAACACTGGCACAGTAAACAATTTCGGTTCGCAGTGGAACAGTAATCATCTTGGAGAAATGTGGTGGGATTTATCAACAGTTCGATTTATTGATTATCATCAAGACACAATTGAATACAAAGCCAGACGATGGGGACAACTATTTGAAGGTTCCGTTGTAGATGTGTATCAGTGGACAGAAAACACAGTCCCGCCTAGCGAATATGCAGGTATTGGCGAAGTTTATAGTACCACAAGTTACACCATGACAAGTATGATCGACAGTGTAGGCACTTTTGTAACTTATTATTACTATTGGGTTAAAGGTATTACAAGTGTAAGTCCAAGCAAAACGCTGAGTGCTGCTGGAGTTACACAGTATATTGCAAATCCACGTAGTAGTGGTATTAGCTATGCAGCCGCACTATCGCCTAGCACAACAGCACTATACAATTGTAATAGTCTTATTAGTGCTAAAGATACAATTTTGCACATCGAGTTTGATAAAATTGCAAACACCGACAACGTTCATGCTGAATATGACTTGATTACTGTTGGTAATCCTAGTAGTTTCTTAGGTGCTGGGCTTTATAGAAAGTTGCTTGATAGTTTCTGCGGCGAAGATACATTGGGCAACATAGTACCTGATGCGACATTGAGCATAGCAGACAAGTACGGAGTTAACTTCCGTCCAAGACAGAGTATGTTCAAAGATCGATTCCTTGCTCTTGAAAACTATCTATCACGAGCAAATAAAATCATGGCACTGTACCCTCTCACAGACAGCAAAAAGTTTGATTTGCTTAATAGCGAAGAACCAGAGCCAACTAAAGTTAGTGGAGCTTGGGATAAACGAGTTGCAACATATGCAGAATTGACATACCAAGATCTACAGCAAGTACCAGTTGGTTACATATACCTAGTGGCAAGCGACAGCACACAGCAAGGCTTGTGGACAACTTATACAGTACAGGCAAATAAAACATTGTTGCTCAGCAGAGTACAGACATACGATACTAAACTTTATTGGAACTATGTTGACTGGGTAGCAGTAGGGTATGATGCATCGGTTAAGCCAACAACCGAAGTTGCAGTGTACAGCGACCTACTTGCATTAACTCCGGTAAATGGTCAAGCAGTTAAAGTAACTGCAAATAGTTTCGGCAAAAGCGAAATATACCAATGGACTAGTGCTGCTAGTGAATGGGTGCGTGTGCAGCTTACAGACGGCACAGTTGCAATTAGCAATACTATCTGGGACTATGCAATTGGGAACTATGGTTTTGACACTGAGGTGTTTGATGCACAAAGATTTGATCAAGCACCAAACACCGAAACACGACAGATTCTTAAAGCTCTAAATGAAGAAATATTTACAACAGATTTAGAAATTTATCGCAATGAGCTGTTAATTCAAGTATTTGAATTTATTACAACAGAGCAGCTAGCACCAGATTGGCTGTTTAAAACTAGTTTGATTGATGTTTCTCATAAAATTCGTGATTTACTTCCGTACCCAATTTACAAACGTGATAATCAAGATTTTGTTAGTGATTATATCGAAGAAGTTAAACCGTACCATGTCCAGATTCGCGAATTTAATTTACGTTACGAAGGAATTGACAGTTATAACGGCAGTGCTACTGATTTTGATGTGCCAGCATATTATGATGAGCTAAGACAAGGATTTATATCGCCTATCTTGGACAACAACGTTGATAATCCGTCATCAGTGAGTAGCTTTCCTAGTACTGATCCAATTTGGCAAACTTGGCCATATAGTCAATGGTTTAACAATTATTTGCTAGAACTAAACAGTGTTACTGTACTAAACGGCGGCACAGGCTATACTGTTCCCCCGCAAGTTATTGTAACAGGAGATGCTACTACACAAGCAACTATGGAAGCAAAAGTTAACAGTGCTGGCAATGTGATTAGTATAAGTGTGCTCACACCTGGTAGTGGATATACAACTACTCCAATTATTACTATTTCCGGCGGAAATGGTGTTGGCGCAACCGCAATTGCAGTGCTTGCACCAAGCTTGATTCGAGATATTGTAACAACAATCAAATATGACAGAATTACTTATAATAGTCAAGTAGTCGATTGGCAAGCAAATACAGTGTATACTGCAAATGAGCTTGTACGTTATCCTGTTCCTACTGTTGGCAAAGTTAACACAGTGCAAGCAAAAGTTTATCAAGTAATTACAGACTTTACTAGTGCCTCAACATTTGATCCTGAAAATTTCACAGTAGTTGATCCAACTACACTTGACGGTGCCGACAGAACAATTGGCATGTATACACCGACTCCAAACCAGCCTGGGCGAGAACTAGCACAGTTGATGGCAGGTATTGATTACCCAGGTGTGCAAGTACAAGGACCCGACTTTGATCAAAACACTGGCTTTGATGTAGGCAATTATGATGTTAATCCTTTTGACAACCTCGATTTTGGCCCTGAAGGGTTGCCAACATACAGCACAGACATCCTTGATGTTATATACGAAAGCTCGTTTGTTGATTCTTACTTGGGAATACGTGCAACTGATATTAATGTCGAGGGTGGCGAATTTATCGACACATATAGTTCTCATGCACCGGAAGAACTTGTTCCAGGAAGCGAGTTTGATACACTAGATCTTAAAGTATACACTCGCCCTGGCAGTGATTGGTCTAACAACGGTCACGGGTTTGATATCAAAGATATTAGTGTTGAGTATACAGGAGTTGGAACAACAGTTAGTTTTGCAAATCTTATGCAGCATCCTGTGGAACTTGAAATTTATAATGAACTTAGTGGTCAAAATGTAGATCCAAGTACCTACACCATTAACTGGGTTACCAAAGTAATTACACTTAACAGTGGAAACGTAGGAGATGTGTTTGACGTTCAAGTTTACGGACTTGGCGGCGGATCACAACTCTATAAAGAAAGTTTTGTAGGCAGTACTATTACTAATGCAACACAGCGTATTAATGTAGCATACACAGAAATTGCCGAAATGGTTGTATTTGTAAATGGAGCACTGTTTACAAACTACACTTATGCAGCCAGCGGTAGTTTTGCAACAGATGTAACATTTAACACACAACCTGCATCAACTGATTGGGTTACTATTGTTGCACTTGGCGTAACAACGCCAACACAACTAAGCTGGAGTGCACCTCAAGTACAACGTTTTATACATGATGGCAGCACATCGCAATACACATTAACAAAAAGCTTACAAGGCACAAATATTGTTAACATGGTAGTTGAGCGCAACGGATTACGTCTACGAGCACCAGAGGGTATCGAGTATACTAGTGATGGATCAAGTTTAGGTCCGTATTATTTGAGCACAACAGGTAAAACAAATCAAGGATTAATTGCAGACAACGATGTTCTCGTGTATGTTGACAATGTACAACAGAATCTCGCAGTTGATTGGACACTCAGTGAATTTGATGGCAGTAGTGATAGATATGTTGAGTTTAATGCATCATCTCAACCAGCAGACGGTGCAGAAATTTTAATTGCAGTAACAACTGAAGCCGATTATACAATAGTAAACACAAATGATTTGTTGCTACGTGTTGGATCTGCGCCTAACACAACGTTCACTGTGTACACATTTAATGACACGTCTGAACAAAACATTATCACCAAAGTGTATCAAGGTCCTACTACCGAAGGAGCAACTACTAGTGTTGCGTTTGATGAAAGTGATTATGATGTTGACCCATTTGATTACACACTAGGTATATCCATCGAAACTAACAATTTTGCTCTTGGCAGACTTGTAACTGATGCAGGTAGACTGTTTGTATCGCTAAATGGCAAATATCTCAAAGACGGTGTGGACTTTGAACTAAGCATTGGCACAGATGGTCTCAGTGTTCTTACTATTAGCGGCGGCATACTTGGACCCATTGATGTGTTGGTAGTAACTATATTCACAATGAGTGTTGTCCCGGATAGTTTAAACTTCCGTATTTTCCAAGACATGCTAGGAAATCAAAAAATACTCAAACTAAACAGCAGCAATACCACTGAGTTAACATCTGCACTAGCAATGGATGATGATGTTGTTTATGTCAAGGATGCAAGCAAGTTGAGTGCACCGAATCTAGAATCAAACATATTTGGTCAGATGATAGTTGGTGCAGAGCGCATTACTTACAGAACACGCAATTTAGCAAACAACACTGTTAGTGGATTGCGCAGAGGCGTAGCTGGTACCGGTGCAATGGCGCACGTTAGTGGCGAAAGTGTCAGTGATGTTGGGCTAGCACAACAGTTGCCAAGTACGTATCAGCAAAAAACTACAACCGATAAAACAAATATTGGCGACGGTTCAACTACTACCTTTATTGGGTCTGGTATTGTTGTACCATCAGCGATTGACAGTACAGAGCTCGACGAAGCAGTTAGAGTTAGTGTTGGCGGCGCAGAGCTGATCAATACTGTTGATTATACTGTAACTCAAGTTGATGCAACCCAGGTTGAAGTAACACTCACAACTGCACCAGCAGACGGCGTAGAAATTGATATCTCAATAGTCAATGGTAACGTAATGTACAAACAAGGAAATAATACAGCAAGTAACGGAATTGCGCTGCAAGACCAAACTACTGTAGCAGCATTATTTCTTAAAGACCAAGGTTAACTAGATAGGTAAATACAGCATGGAAGTAGATAAAGATAACGTTAACGAGATGTCAATGGAACAAAATAAAGAAGTTGCACCAAACGAAAATGGTCAAGTTGCTATCAGTGGGCACATCAAGATTTTTGATCCGAACACCGATGAAGTAATTATAGATAAACGTAATGCAATTCATTATGAAAATATGAGTGAAGCACTTGCAAACAGTCTTGCAAATAAAAGCATTGGACAAATCTATAGTATGTCATTTGGAAACGGCGGCAGTAGTGTAGATCCAACAGGTGTTATTACATACTTGCCACCTAATACTACAGGGCAAAACGCTAATCTATATAATCCAACATATTCAAAAGTTGTTGACGACAATAGTGCAGCAAACACCGACACCAGTAGAAACAAACTAACTGTAACGCATACCACTGGTAAAGTGTATACAGACATTCTAGTTAGTTGTCTATTAGATTACGGAGAGCCCAGTGGACAACAGGCATTCGATAATTCAACAGATTTTAATGGAGACTATGTGTTCGACGAGCTTGGGCTTAAAGTTTGGAACGGCAGTGCAACTAATTTAAGATTGATAACACATGTTATTTTTCATCCAGTTCAGAAATCATTGAACAGACAAATACAAATTGATTACACAGTGCGCATTCAGACTTTGACAAATCTTAGTGCGACATAAATACACGTATATTATAAAGATATAAATACACTTGGAAACGGAGTAATAAACAAATGGCTTATACCATTAACAAAACAGATGGTACGATCTTTGCAGTAGTTGCAGATGGTACTATTAATACAGATTCAAGCCAAATCATCGTAGGCAAAAACTACGCAGGATACGGCGAGTTCTTAGGAGAGAACTTTGTTCACTTGTTGGAAAATGCAGCAAACACAACTGCACCGGGAACACCGTTGCAAGGACAGTTATGGTATGATCAAACCAACAATGTTATTAAAGTATATAACGGCACATTGTTCAAGTCTATTTCGGGCGCAACTTCATCAACATCGGCACCGACTAGCAATGTAGCAGGCGACCTTTGGTTTGACACTACAAACGATCAACTTAAAGTCTACAGCGGTAGTGCTTTTGTAACGATTGGTCCAGCGTTTACTAGCGGCGAAGGCACTTCGGGAGCTATTGTTGACACTATCACTGATAGTAGTCCAGGCGCAGATCATGTTGTTGTGTTGATGTATGTTAACAATGTTATTTGTGGTATTTGGTCTAAGGACGCAACTTTTACTCCGGCTGCGGCACTTTCGGGCTTTGCTACAATTTCTCCAGGTCTAAACTTGAGCACTACAGTAGCTGGCGCAACATTTAAGGGTACAGCAAGCGACAGTGATGGACTAGAAGGACTCACAGCGTCTCAGTTTATGCGGGCAGATGCAGCTACTAGTACAACTGGAACACTGAGTGTATTGAATGATACTGGTATATATTTCGGCGGCGACAACGATGGTCGACTAAATGTTAGTGGCACAGATGTGTATTTTCAAAACCAAACACAAGATGGTGATATTATAATTCGTGTTAACGATGGTGGTGTACAAACTACTGCTATGACAGTTGATGGCGCAACTTCAGTTGTTACTGTTAACACTAGCTTGGTTTCAACAGGCTCGGTAACAGTTGGCAGTATAGTAAATGGCAATGCTGACGGCGTTGGTAATATTGGATCTCCTTCATTATCTTTTGACACAGTGTACGCTAGAGCAACGTCTGCAGAATACGCCGATTTGGCGGAGCGTTTTGCAGCAGATGCAGAATATGCTCCTGGTACAGTTGTTGAACTCGGCGGTAGCGAAGAAGTTACAATTTGCGTAGATGATCTTTCGACTAATGTTTTTGGGGTAGTATCAACTCGTCCAGCTTACACAATGAATGCAGGATCCGGGAACGATGCTACACATCCAGCAATTGCTATGACCGGGCGTGTTCCAGTTATGACAATGGGTTTTGTGTCTAAAGGTGATAGACTAGTAAGTGCAGGCAACGGCGCAGCTAGAGCAGCAACTTTGGATGAAGTAACAGCATTTAACGTAATCGGCCGTGCGCTAACGAATAAGGAAAGCGACGGTTTTGGTACTGTAGAAGCGATTGTGAAAATTAGTTAATTACTATAAATATATGAATACAAGATGACAACCCAGCTATATAGAAAAATAACTAAAACTACCTAATTGGGGATTCGTTAATTACAAAGGAAAACATAATTAATGGCTTATACAGCAGGAGATGTAATCTCACATGCAGATTACAATGATTTCGCTCAAAAAACAGATACAGTTTGGGGCACTGGTGCCGGAACTGACGGCTACGGGCAAACCAACACAATCGGTACAGTAACCGGTGGTGTTACAATTACAGCTACACAGTGGGCAACACTATTAGCAAGAATAACAAGTGCAGCAAACCACCAAGGTACTTCGATCACAGCAATAACAAGTCCTACTGCTGGCGACACTATTTCGGCATATGCTGCATTAGCAACAAACGTTGCAGCAATCCAAGGCAATAATAATGCCGCTGCTAGTGGCAGTGATGCTACAGCAACTACTACAACAACTAGTGCGTGGACTGCAACTGCAACAACAAGCAAAACTGTTACATTTGCTAGTGCTAACCAACTACGTTATTTCTTTAATGCTGGCGGTATGATTAGAATGGGTCTTAGTCGCACAGGCGGAACTGCAAGTGATCAAAACACTTCTTGGACAAACTTATTAGCCCAAGCTGGTACAATTGTATTAACAGGATCTGGTAATCCGGGTTTTACTAAAACTATTGCAGGTGTAACTTACACTGGTACTACTAGAATTGGTGGCAGCGGCACCCCAGATACACTAGCCGAGGGAATTGGTGCGTATAACCTTACTGGGACAAACCAAACACTTTACAAACAATTCGCTACTACATACACTTATACGTCAAACTACACTCAAATTCAAGCATCAATTAGTGGAAATGTTATTACGTTCACAGTAACGCTAGCTGATGTCAGTGGTCCAAACGTACCCGGCGGACTTGACAGCATCGACGGAACACTTACTATGACTACAACAATTCGTCAACCATCAACTACATACATTGCAAGTACATGGGGTTCAGTAACGCAGAATGCTGCATCTTGGACGCTAACTTAATATTTAAAAATTTAATCAGGTCATTGTTTGCATGCTAACTACTAGCATGCAAACAGACCAACTCTCCCAAAACATTAAAACTAGATTTGATCATCAGCAAGCCAGGATTGTCTTGCGGGAAACGTATCAGGCTAAGATGCTTTTTGCGCATAGTGGCGGTATGTGGAAAGCATCGCCAGACTTGATTGTGTTGTGTGATTGTTGCCAAGATTCACTTGTAGTACTTGAAGATTATTATAATACACCAGTTAGTGTGGATCCGCGTGAACTTAAAAAATTAGCAATGCAGCGATGGCAGGAACAAATGAACGCCTGGCAAGCTGAATACAATGAAATTTCTAAACAAAGATGACAACGGGTGCTTTACTTTTTGCGTTTGACAGTGAAATACAGTATACCAAACTTGCGGTTGAATGTGCTCGTCGAATAAAAGAACACCTCGGCATTCCAGTAACATTAGTCACTGACAAACTTGTTGACTCGGGTATGTTCGATAATCAAGTTATAGTTGATCGAGGCAAAAACACCAATAGACGATATTTTCATGATAGAAAAGAAACAACAACTTGGTATAACTTTGGCAGAAATACTGCACTTGACTTGTCTCCTTATGATAGAACGCTATTAGTTGACACAGATTATATGGTCAACAGCGATTCATTAGCGCCGTTACTGGCTAGTTCACAGCCCTTCTTGTGTCACAAACATGTGCGAAGTGTACATCAGCCGTCTCCAAGGCTGCAAAAGTTTGGAACAAAAAATTCACATATGTGGTGGGCAACAGTTGTTATTTTTGATCGTCACAGCCAATTTACACAAGATGTGTTTGATATTTGGAAAATGGTGGAACAAAATTATTCACACTATGGAGCGATGTTTGGATTTAACACTAAACAATATCGCAACGACTTTGCAATAAGCATTGCATTATTACTAGCCAATGGAAATACACACCCACATCAATGTGAAATTCCGTGGCCAATGGCAAATGTAGAGACTGATGTAGAAATTGATTTAGTTGATAATACCTGGTGGATCGAATACATCAATGATAAACGCAAAAAGAAAATTTGTGTTAAAAATCATGATCTACATGTTATGTGCAAGAGTTATTTGGAGAAACTGTATGCAGTACGAAGCTGATCGAGGATATCTAATTGTTGCAGGAACTGCTGACAGTGTTGACTATATTTCCTGTGCAGAAACACTTGCAAAAAGTCTTAAGTACTGGCATCCAGATGTAAAGATTTGTCTAGTTACAGATCATGAAAACTATGCAAATCCTCTTTTTGATTATGTTAGGCAATTTCCGCAAGGAAACACAGGCGGCTGGTCCACTGATTGGCAAGTATTTTATGCTAGCCCATTTCACGAAACTGTAAAACTCGAAGCAGACATGGTTGTCAGTGGCCCGATTGATCATTGGTGGCCACTATATCGAAACATGCCAGTTTGGATTAGCACCGGTGCACGAAATTTCCATGGAACCACAACAACTGTGCGAAATTACAGAAAAATATTTGATCATAACAATTTACCTGATGTATATAATGCAATTACTTACTGGAGAGTAAGCCCTGATGCAGAACGATTCTTTAATAATGTAAAACAATGTTTTTACGATTGGGATAAAATTAAACTCAACATCAAGCTAGGAAGCGACGAAATAGCTAATACAGATTTAATTTATGCATTAAATGGCAGCGACTTTGTTACTCCAGGAATTGGTCCTCAAATTGTACACATGAAACCTAGAATACTTGGTACTAGTGCTGACGACTGGGCAAAAGAGCTAACATGGGAAGTAGACGATGGGGTACTACGTATCAACGGGCATAATCAACACGGATTTGTTCACTATCATCAAAAAGAACTAGCACAGCAATTAGGGCAGTACTATGACTGAAGAAGAACTAGCACAATTGTTTGACCAAATAATAGCAGACAATAAACCGGTTGACTATGAATACAGATTGTACTATAATAAAGAAACTGGAGAACCTTTGTTCTACAGTATGGAAGAACACCACGATGGCGATTATATTAATGTAACACAGAAACAACACAGTGAAGGTCGGTATGATATACTTGTTCTCAAAGGCAGCATTGTTAGACAAAATGATGCAGTTAGCTGGACAAAACTAGCACCATCCGAGTCAGGTACTAGGTGTAGAGCTGACAATGCAATGATTGTAGATAACAACAGTGATATTAAGTGGGCTAGTAAAACATATTATTTAAAGTAAATACTTTATATGATAGGAAAAATATTAAATGAAGTATATATTAAATGCGTTTATTGCAGGACTACTAGTACCAACCACAGTGTTGTCACAAGAACAAGAGACTAAATTTTTTCTTACTACACAACCTTGTGCACCAGTTATTCAAATAACCGACACGATTATGAACAAGTATGGCGAAAAACCTTTGCATAGCGGCAGAGGCATGCAACGGAGTTCATCTGACAGCAAAGAGTATTGGAGTTCAATGATGTTTTTTGTTAACCAAGACTCGGGCACCTGGACACTAGTGAGTTTGTATGATGACGGAACAGCGTGCTTGGTTGCTAATGGCGGCGACTTTAAACCTTACTCAAAGTAAATTACGGAGTTAACATGGATTCAATTGATATTGCTGATTTGGACTGTATCTATCTTTCTTACGATGAACCACAAAAAGAAGAGTTTTGGGTCAAGATACGCAACATGGTTCCGTGGGCAAAACGTGTTGATGGTGTAGAAGGCAGCGATGCTGCACACAAAGCCGCAGCACAAGCAAGTGACACCGAACGTTTTATATTAATTGATGGTGACAATCTTCCTGAAGAGTCTTTTTTCAATCAAACCATTGAATATAAGGACAGTAGCTACGAAAAGGCAGTTTATCGCTGGAGAGCACGTAATCATGTTAATGGATTGATGTACGGCAACGGCGGCATGAGTTCTTGGACAAAAGAGTTTGTCATGAACATGCGCACACATGAAGCAAGTGAAGGTGCTGATGACACTGATGTAGAGTTTTGTTTTGATCCACTGTACTGGCCGATGTACAATTGCTATTCAACTACACATCCAAATGGAAGTGCTAAACATGCTTGGCGGGCCGGCTTTCGTGAAGGTGTAAAGATGTGCCTTGACAGAGGGCGCAAACCAACTGTTGGTGAATTTAAAGAACGAGTACACAGTCGCAATCTCGATCACTTGACCATTTGGCAAAATGTGGGCAGCGATGCAGATTACGGTCTGTGGGCAATTGCCGGTGCAAGACTTGGCACATACAAAACCATGCTCACTGATTGGAACCACAAAGAAGTGCAATGGTTCGATAATCTAGAACAAATTTGGAACGATATAGAAAACACTGATCCACTTAACATAATCGAACAACATGCTAATGCATTAAACAGACAATTAGATTTACCAATGAACACATTTTCTCCAGAACAGAGTAAATTTTTCAAACATCACTATCGTAGTAACTGGAATAATAAAAATATCATGACTCGTGAAATTGATGTTATTCGCAGTCAAGAAGGTTGGTAATGTGAAAGAGTTGTTTGCTAATCTTGACGCTAACTACAGGCATACATTGAAAGCAATGCCACGGGGTCAGACTGAATCTCATCCAATTACATTTAGTTGTAATGTTCCGCATAAAGTTGTATCAATTGATGATAACTTAAATTGTTTAGTATGCCTGTGTGATGGATGGCTTCCGCTTCCTGTAGGGCAAGTACATGATTTTGAAAGTTTAGTTGACGTATTTTCTAGTCCAAAAGCAAAAATTCTACAAGATGATGTTGATGCAAAGAACTACACATGGTGTGCTGTACAGCATTGTGGAATTAAACACGGCGACATCGAGCAATCGCATTACGAATTGGCTATTAACATTGATAGAAGTTGTAATTTACAATGCCCTAGTTGTCGTCGAGATAAGTTTATGTTAACATCGGGACCAATGTACGACAAGAAGATTGCAGCATCAGATCGAATTTTAAGTTGGCTAGAAAAATTCGATGATAAGATTAACATTGTACTAAGCGGTGATGGAGATCCATTAGCTAGCTTGGTTGTTCGCCCAATAATTAAAAACTGGAAGTACAAACCTAATCAAACGCTTATACTAAAAACCAATGGGTTGTTATT
>Ga0233415_10000101_pt1 | contig 39641 bp, 64 predicted proteins | sample Na_anoxic_12_MG_FD_188631 | JGI IMG/M metagenome (GOLD analysis project Ga0233415, IMG submission 188631) | Seawater microbial communities from Saanich Inlet, British Columbia, Canada - Na_anoxic_12_MG | ecosystem: Environmental > Aquatic > Marine > Inlet | place: Canada: British Columbia...
TAAAGGAGGGGGACCCTATAGTAATATAGTAAAACCCCTACCCCCTAGGGGGGTCCCCCTCCAGCCCCCTATCCGTATCCCCCCTTCCCTCTGGGGGGTTAACGACAAAAAAAGGGGGTGTGATGTAATCCATTAATTTTCCAGGAAATTTCAGAGTTTAGAAATAAAGACTTTTTTATTTATTAACATATTTATATTATATGAAAATTAAAATTACAGAGAGTCAGTTAAAGGTATTACTGAATGAGGGTGATGGAGATATCTTTATTAAAGGGTATAAGGTTAAAGATTCTAATTTAGAATGGGGAGATATCGGTGAAGTAGAAGTACATCTATCCAACGGTGAAAAGATTGTAGGTACAACTAATAATATGTGTGGTGATACGTCAACAGATAATTTAGATTATTGTGGAACCGATTGTATACGTGTTAATTGTGAAATAAAATTTAAATATGGTGGTACATCACATACAGTAGATCACCCTTCTTATAAGAAATGTTGGGGGGATGAATCAAAACCATATTTAAAATATTTCATTAGTAGGTAACACACCCTAAACAAAACCCATTTCTGGGTAATATCATCAAATAGGTAAAATTTTTCCAGGAATTTTCAGAGTTTAGTATTAAAGACTTTTTTATTATATTTATATGTATGGATAAAAGATTTTTAGATAAAGTAGTTGGTCAGATAATTAGTGAAACAAAGGTAGACTGGTTGTATGATTTAATAATTGACCCTTTTGTGTTATCCCTTCAATTATTTGATGAATCACCTGTCGATTCTTATCCGATATATCACACATTTATAAAACATTGTGAAGACGTATATGGGTTAAATGAACAAGAGATAGATTATGTGTGGGAAGAATATAAAAATATTTTTTTAAAAATAAATAAGGGTAATATGGAACTTCGATAAAAGGATACCCATTTCTGGGTAACACCTCCAAAGGGGGTAAAATTTTTCCAGGAATTTTCAGAGTTTAGAAATAAAGACTTTTTTATAATATTGTTATATTTATAATAAAAGACAATAAAACAATTTAAAAAATAGTATAATGAAAATTAAGAAAAACGGAAAAGTTATTAATCTAACGGAGTCAGATTTACAACGTATTGTAAAGAGGGTATTAAATGAACAACCATCTGATTATGATGGTGATGGTTATATAGATTATTATGGAACTTTTGATGGTATCGATAAATATCATCAGAGTAATGAGATGGGTGATTTTGAGGATTATGATGGAGATGTAGAAGAATTTAACACTTGGGATGAATATCAAGAAAGTGGTTATCCTAATGACCCTGAAAATTTTTGGAGTATTAATTCGAGAAGAAAAGAAAGGGGTTCTAAATTAGGTGCGAATGATCCTGCTGAGGGTAAAAGATGGTTTGACGAGTATCAAAAAAAGTCAGGTGGTAAACCACTTACGGTAAGACATAAACGTAGGAGAAATTCTTAGGTAAAAAGATAAAAAATAATATTTAAAAATAGTATAATGAAAATTAAAAAGAATGGTAAAGTGGTAAATCTAACGGAGTCAGATTTAAAAAGAATTGTTAAGAGAACATTAACTGAGGGGGAATCATATTCCGAATTAGAAAAATCATCTGATGTTGGTGGTGGTGGACTACCTAAACGATGTTCTCCAGATGAATTAGATAGGATAAAAACGGAAATGGCGAATGAAAGGTCTAGTGTCCAATTCACCGTTCAAACTGGTGGGTCATATGATGTACAACACCCTATGGTTGATAAAATATTAGTAATAACGTCCCCTAAAGGTGTATGTGGTTGTAAAAAAGAAGATTTTTTTAACTAACCCTTAAAATTTTTTATATATTTAAAACCTCATCAGAAATGATGAGGTTTTTTTATGGTCAATAATTAATTACAGATAATTTTGTAAACCCATTTTTTTTATCTATATTTGTAATATGGAAACAAAGGTATGTAATAAATGTGACGTTGAGAAGAACGTTACGGAATTTCAAGGTAGGAGGAAGGTATGTAAAACATGTAAAACATGTAGGGAGAAGAATATGATATATTGGGAAAAGAATAAAGAAATACTACGTTTGAAGAGGAAGGTATGGTATAAAAATAATAAAGAGTCGGATCAAGAAAAGAAAAAAGATTACTACCAAAAGAATAAAGAGGAAATAAAACGTAAGTCAAAAAAATGGTACGAAAATAATAAAGAAAAGTCTAAAGAATACCATACAGAATATAGGAAAAATAATCGTCAAAGATTTAACAAATCGAATCAAAAATATTATGAAAATAATAAAGAGTTGATGCAAGAAAGGAATAAGATATATTCGGAAAATAATAAAGAGAAAATAAAACGTAAGTCAAAAAAATATTATCAAAATAATAAAGAAAGGGTTAAAGAACTGCAAACAGAATATAGGAAAAATAATATAGAAAGACTTAGGAAAAGGGATAATGAATATTTAAGAAATAAAAGAGAGATTAACCCATTATTTAAATTATGTTCTAATATTAGAGCATATATAAGATCTTCAATTGTTAAAGGGGGTTATAGTAAAAAATCCAGATCATTTGAGATATTGGGTTGTTCCTATAAGGAGTTTAAGGAACAGATTGAATCTAATTGGGAGGATTGGATGAATTGGGATAACTATGGTAAGTATAATGGGGTGGAAAACTATGGTTGGGATTTGGATCATATTGTTCCCCTATCTTCAGCCAAATGTGAGGAGGATATTATTCGTTTAAATCACCATTCTAATATACAACCACTATGTTCTTATGTTAATAGATATGTTAAAAGGGATATTGTTGATTGGAAATCATAATCTTTTGGACCTCCGAACCGTTCAATCATCCCAGCCCTTCTTGGTGACCTTTTTTATTATATTGTTATATTTATAATAAAACATATTATAATGAAAACAAGATTAGACGAAACAAACCACATGAGAAAATTAATGGGGTTACCATTACTGAATGAGTCAACTGACGTATTTAATGATGGTTTTAATAGAACCTACATAAAAGAATTTTGTAAGTTGGGGGATAGACTGGTTCAAGAAGGTGATTATGGTCGGTGGACATATGAATTAAGAAAATTTAATTTAAGAAAATTAAAAGAACTTAAAGACAATAATGTTATTAGTTTAACTACGGAAAAAGAAGTGAAACACTTCATACATGAATTACCTAATAGAATTTATGAGAATTGTGATTACCTATCAAGAAATAGGTCTCAGAATATCGTTAGGGGATTAGTGGAGGATGTTAACACTAAAATCCTTAGAAAGATTATATACGATTTCTTTAGTATTAAAGATGACACAGATGTTGTCGCAAATTTCGATAAGGAAAAGGTGACAGATGATTTGGCTAATAAGACAACCATAAAAGATGGTGTGGTACATGTACCGTTTTCGGTAGATGATTTTCCGAAAGTGGACTGGGACTTATATTTTGAAGACTTTAGTGTTAGTAATGATAAGTTTGGTTTTACTGATTATGTTGTTAAAGAATACGGTGCTGGAGAGATTGATTCGGAAGAAATATGGAAAGAGTACCAAGAAGCTATTTTACATAGACTAATGAATGAAGAGTAATTATTTATAATTCATGAAGTCTATAATCAAAAGAATATTAAAAGAAGAAACTAACACATCAATCATTAATCGTATCGGTGACAATGATAAGATACATATGTCTCGTGATGGTGACCTAAAATTCAAAAATGTTCCTATTAATGATCAACCAATATCTTTTAAACCAAAAGGGTTGTGGTTTTCTATTGGTACGGAGTGGGTTGATTTTATCACCTCAAAATATAATAAAAACACATCAGGTAGGGTTAATGATTATATATATGATATTAAGATCAACGACTCTAAAATTTTAACGTTGGGTCAAGAGAATGAACCCCTCTTTATGGATAACTACGGTGTTGAAAATTATTATGGTGATATGGATGTGGATTGGTCTAAGGTTGCGGATGATTGGTCTGGTATTGAAATTTTAATTAATCCCAGACAATTAAATAATGTCGAATTATGGTCCACTTGGGATATCCCTTCTGGTTGTATATGGGATGTTGGTGGTATTAAGTCTGTAAGTAAATTATAAAACTCTCTAAAATTTCAATCATTACAGCCCTTATTGTAAATCCTTATATTTATAAACAATGGATAAGAAATTTTTAAATAAGGTAGTTGATCAAATTGTATCTGAAACAACAATAGATACTGGTTATGGGGGACATACATTATCTGATTATCGGATTTACGGTCCATTTGTGAGTCACATATATAGGTGGTTACCGTATAAGTATCTGATGGACCCAACTTTAGAGGATTTTAGTGGTTTCGAAGGTCATTGTAAAGGGGTGTATGGGTTAAATACTGATGAATCTGAATATGTATGGGATAAATGGAGAAATATCATTAGAGGTAAAATAAACAATGGATAAGAAATTCTTAAATAAAGTGATTGATCAGATTGTCAGTGAGACAATGGTAAATCATGAAACGGAAAGAATTAAAGTACCTTTCCGACATCTCTCCTATTCTTTCACCCTTCATTTCCAACTAAGTTCCTTTTCAGCCCGAAAGACTTCTGTTCTTCTTTCTTCTTTCTCCAGACACTGTAAAGAGATATATGGGTTAGATAAAGATGAGGTAGGTTATGTGTGGGATGAATGGAGAAAAATTATTAAAGATAAAATAGATGGATAAAAGATATTTAGATAAGGTAATTGATCAGATTGTATCTGAAACTGAAATAGATTATGAAAAGGAAAAAGTGTATACCACTTTCTCTTTTCCTCATCCCACCTTCGATTCCTCTCCTTTTTCTTACATCTTCACTACACATTGTAAAGAGGTATATGGATTAAATTATGAAGAGACAGAATATGTATGGAATGAATACACACAAATCATTAATGATAAAATATTAGACCATGGATAAGAAATTTTTAAATAGGGTAATTGATCAGGTTGTTAGAGAAACAATAATATATCATGACCATGATAATGAAAGGGTTAACTTTCCCTTCCATCCCCGTCCCTTCCCATTCTCACTCTCCTTATCTATTCTCTCCGACCCTTCTTTCTTCTACGTCACCAAACATTGTAAGAGTATATACGGATTAAATGATGATGAGATAAGTTATGTGTGGAATGAATATAGAGAAATCATTATAGATAAAATAGAAAACAATGGATAAGAAATTTTTAGATAGGGTAATTGATCAGGTTGTTAATGAAACAACAATAGATTATGATAAGGAAACGATTAGAACACCTTTCCCTTTAATCTCCCCTAACGCTTTCGCTCGTTATCTTTTCACTCCCAGAAGTCCTATTTTTTGGGTTCAACCTTCCCCTTTTATCTCCTTCGTCAGTCACTGTAGAGATGTGTACGGTTTAAACGATGATGAGATAGATTATGTATGGGTTAAATGGAGAGATACAATTAAATATAAAAAAGAAAATGGATTATAAATTCTTAGATAAAGTGGTTATTCAACTTGTTAGAGAGACTGAGATAGATCATGAACGAGAATTAATCAGATACCCTTTCCCTCCCTTTCAAACTCCCCCTTTCTATTCTCTTTCTGCTTTTTCGTCTTACCGTTCTCCCTTCACCAAACACTGTAATGAGGTATATGGGTTAAATATAGAAGAGATAGAATACGTGTGGAATGAATATAGAGAAATAGTTGAAGATAAAATAATGTCATAAAGTTTTGTGGTTTCATATTTTTTATCTATATTTGTAATATGGATAAGAAATTTTTAAATAAGGTATTGTGTCAGATTATATCTGAAACAACAATGGATTATGTGAGAGATAAAATATACCCACCTTTTACATACCCTGGAGAGACCTCTTTTTTAAGTTCATCCACATTCACACCCATACTGACTAATATACCCATAACCCCTGTCTATCTGTTTAACCCGTTCAAAAAACATTGTGAAGATATATATTCTTTAAAAAATAAAGATGATATATTATATGTCTGGACGTTTTATAGGTTTAAAATGAATGAGAAAGTAAACAAAGAGGCGTATAATAACCCCCTCACATAAGTTGTTATGGATCATAAATTTTTAGATAAAGTAATGGAACAGATTATGTCCGAAACAATGGTGGACTATGATAAACAAATTGTAACGTTTCCTTTCCCTATTTCTCGTTTTATAAGACGTTTAGGTTCTACTGTCACACTCCCCTATAACCCTTGTTCGGTAAATATCCCCTCTTACCCTTTTTTGTTTTCCACATACAAACCCTCTTACCCTTCCACCTTTTCAGCTTCTTTTTCGGATCACTGTAAAGAGGTGTATAGTTTAAATGATGATGAATTATATTTTATGTGGGAGGCGTATAAAATAAAAGTTGATGGTATGGTAGAATCCCCACAACCCTTATAGGTAACGACTTTTTGTTATTGTAAGATATTTATATGTAAACAAATCTTAATTACTATGGGTATATTATTCTTCTATTTAATTATCGGTGTTATTATCGTCTTTATTTTTGATGTTTTGAATGACTATGTTTTAAGACCACCAGATAAGATTCAGTTTGACTGGGGTACCAGAATTATTAATATTTTAATATGGCCCTATGTATTGGGTGTATTTATAATGTCGTTTGTAAGGTTTATAAGTCGATAATGAGTATTATCGTAAAAAAATTAGTTCTTTTTATTAGTATTGTAATATTTATATTATAATTACAATAATGGTTACAGAAGAAGGGTGGAAATGTTTAATGATTTGGTGGTAAAAAATATAAAACAAAGATGATGAATGATTTAATAGTACCTATTGTTAGTGCAATAGTAGGGGTTGGTGGGACATTACTTACAATATGGTATAAACATAAGTTAGCCAGTAAGAAGTTAGAGGAAGAACATATATGCCCTATAGGTGTATGTGTGTCAGAGGATGAGTTGGTATTGTCTAAGCTTAAAGACATTCTTCAAGAAGTTAATGGGGACAGGGTATCAATATTTTCATTCCATAATGGGGGTACTTATTATTCAGGGAAATCGATGCAAAAAATGTCAATGTCTTATGAGGAGTGTGACAATGGAATATCTAGTACGATGATGAATAAACAAAACATACCGGTATCTGCGTGTATTACAACACTAAAACCATTAATGGAAAATGGGGAATTCAAATGTGTTGACACAAAAGACTATCCAGAAGGTTTATGTAAACATCATCTAAGATCGGATGGGGTAAAGTCTACATATAATTGGTCGGTAGTTGATATACACTCTAATATAATAGGTGTATTAAGACTTGACTATGTTAAAAGGAAAACAACCCTAAGTGACAGCGATCAGGAGAAGTTAAATCTTCTTGCAACTCAGTTACCTGGGTACTTGTATAGTCACAACACAAAATAACTTTATATTATTATCCTTATTTAAGTATCACCACCAGTGTCTATCATCATTATTAATATATAAGACACATAAGATTACTATAACCATCGAAATACCCATCACAAATAATTCCCCAGTAGAGGTGTGATTTAACATTACTGATAATGATACCATATAGATATAAATATCTAAAAAATATGGTGACGACAAACAAATATCCACATATTTATATGTGATGGATTATAAATTTTTAGATAAGGTGGTGGAACAGATTGTATCTGAAACAAAGGTAGATTATGTTAGAAGGGGTTACTATGTTAACTACCCCTACCATAGTAATTCTGGTATCTCCATATCTCAAAATATCCCATCATATTCTTTTCCCAAACATTGTAAAGAAATATACGGGTTAAAAGAACAAGAGATAAGATATGTATGGGAACAATATTTAACTATTGTTAGACATAATATAAACTTAATAGTCAATAACGAATAAAAACAAAATAGGTGGATAAGAAATTTTTAGATAAGGTGGTAGGTCAACTTGTTAGTGAAACAAGATTAGATTATTCTGTTGGTATATTTACACCCTTCAGGGAGTTCCCGTTTCAAATAAAAATCTCCGATTCTAGATTCTTCACTTCCGGAAACCCACCAGCCAGTTTCACCTCTCACCTTACAGAGGTATATAGTATAAGTGAATGGGGAGAGATAACATATCTATGGGGTAAATATGTTAAGACACTAAGAGATAAAATAGAGGGTAATGATGGTGTTATCAATGAATCAAATGGTATGAATAAGAAATTTTTAAATAAGGTAGTGTCTCAACTTGTTAGTGAAATAAGAATGAGTGATGATTACAAGGGTGACGAGGTTTGGGTATGGAGGAATATATTTGTTCCGTTCTCCTTCACCCCCATCAGCTTCCAATCTTTTTTACCGGGACCCCTTTCTACTTCCCGTTTTCCCCCTCTTTATATACTCTTTACACAACATTGTGAAGATGTATATGGATTAAATAAAGAAGAAATAGAATATGTGTGGGATGAATATGTACAATATATTAAAGATAATATAGAAAGTAATGAACATATAAACGAAGCTCACATATCTAAAACACCAGAAAATGATTTTACTAATCAAGTAATAGGTATGTTGGATCACCCACCTTATTTATATACATTAGAGTCTATGGGGTTAACCGAAGAAGATGTTGTTAAGGTATTCAAAAAAATGTATGGTGATATCGTTAAGGTTAAATATAAAAAAGGTTCAGTTAGAGTTAAAGACGAACTAAGGAACACTCTATATATGGAGAGTTTAGATAATGATCGTACCCTATGGAGTAAATGGGAATGGTATCCACGTAGTGACGACTGGAGGAGGTTCGTAGACGAAAGAGGTGACAGACGTTATAGGACAAGAAGTGGTGTTATTGTCTATGATGAACAGATTGAGGACTGTTGTTTAGAAGAACTAGAAGATGGGTTTTACCCACCATTACCTACCAATATAAATGAGGGTATAAATAATCAGTACGTTAATGAATCACCTAATGAAAATGATGATGGGTGGTATTATCAGTACATACTTAAAGATAAGTATCTAAGTAGGGTGTTGGAACAACTTTTAAGTGAAACTAAAATAGAATGGGACACCCAAGAAAACGGTATATCAATTAAAGTTGGTTGGGACCCTTATATAGGTTACCAAAGAGACGTATCTTATCCATTGTTCCGAAAACACTGTAAAGAAGTCTATTCGTTAAAACAAGGGGAGATAACGGATATATTTACTTTATATATGATGGATATGAAAGAAAGGTTGCGTAAAGTGGTTGCGGACAAAAAAAATTTAACTGAAGAAATTATGTCACCTAATTTACCTAAACACGTTACACATAAAGGTAAATTAAATTTCATTGATAGGATAACGGATTTGATGATGGATGAGACATATGTGGTAGATATGGAACCACCTAAAGGGTCTAATTCAGATTGGTATGTGGAAGGTATGAGAAAAATATATTTTTATAAAAGTGGTAACTCATTAGGAAGGGATGATGTAGAGGGGATAATCACACCAGGTGAAAGTTTTAATGAATTCGGTGATAAATATATGAATGAAACATTTAGTGCTATTTTTTCCCACTTAAGAAGGTTTAGTTCTGATAATATAGGTACGGAGATGGAAATATATATATGGGCAGAATATTTATATAGACTTAGGGAAAAGTATTTTGGTGGTGGTGAAGGTCCACCATTGTCGAAGATGAAGCAAATGTAATAAACTTTTATAAATCATCAGTACACCATATAGGTGTCTTTTCACCAACATAGCTACCTTTAACATTATAGTGAAAATGTTCTAAAGCGTCCTCTTCAGTTAAATCTTCTTCTGAAACCAGTATTATAATACATTTATTTACTGAATAGATTAACCTCATAGTCGTATCATCTATACCTATAATAGCATCATCAAACCCGTCAGCTTTTAATATTTCCTCTTCTGGGAACCATTCTAAAATTTTTTCTAACATAATTAATTAATAAAGTGTGTGACCCATATAGGGTATTTTATACGTAATAATCAATTATAGTGATTATATATTAAAAAGACAAATAACTTTTTTATAATTTCCTTATATTTATATAGTAAACAAATATTATATGAAAACTTTAAATGAAGAAATGAAAAAGATGAAACGTCTTTTTGATTATAAAAAGGGTGAGGTTATTACTGAGTCTGAAGATGGGGGATGTGATTGTGGTAATGAACCTTGTACGTGTGACGTAAAAGAAGGTCTCTACATTGGTGAAGATTCAGAAGGTGAAGAAACTTTTAACTATGGTGAAGACGAAGGTGAAGACCATAAAAAAGAAGAACACTTAGAAGAAGAAGAGGATATGGCACCACATGAAAGAATCGCAGAGATCGAAAGACATTTAGATGCCCTTAAGGGGGATATGTCTTATGATGAAGACCATGAAGACAGAGACGAAGAAGGTACAGATTTCTCTGAAAGTAAAAAATATAGTAAAGTATTAAAAACTCTTAGTGAATCTCAAGTTAAAACACTTAAAAGATTTGTTAAAATACCTTTAAATGAAGAATCACTTACATATGTAGAAAAAGTGGAAAATATGATGAAAGCACTAGAAAGGGTTATTAATAGTGAGGTCGGTGAGTCACATGAGGAACTAAGGGAAGTTCTACCATCTTCAGAGGTAACTAAAGAAATGGACAATACTAAACAAAAAATACTTCAAACTATAGAGTCTTTAAGAGATAAGTTTAAAAAGAAAAAAGATAAAATGAAAGAGAAAAACGAAAGTAAAAAATACAGTAAAGTATTAAATACTCTTAATGAATCTCAAGTTAGAAAATTGAAAAGATTTATAAAATAAAAAACTAAACACTCATCGTTTTGGTAACCCCGCAATTTATTGTGGGGTTTTTTATTTCCCATATATAATTTTACTTAAAAATGTTGTCCATATCTATACCTTCCTTCAACTTAGGTAAGATAAAAACTTTATATTCTCCCCATACGTATAATATTTCTTCTTCGTTTAAACCATATACACTACTACAATGGTTAGTAAAGGAAATCCATGGGTCACTATCGATGGCGAATTCATAAAAAATGGTTTCACCAATATTAAAGTTAGTTTCAGGAAAGAAAGGAAAAAACATTTTACCATCGTAATATGGTGTACCATTATTCCAGGCGAACTTTCTATCGTAATATGTTATACCAGTTTCCCTAATAAGTTGGGATAATACCTTATCTAAAAATTCCTTAGCCATTTACTTTAATTATTTTAACATAGTCATAACTTAGTTACGTCTATAATTTTTACATTTTTACCCTTATTTTTAAGTGTTATCTCTTCTTCGTGTGGGAAATTGATGTTATTATGTATTGTATTAAAGATATCTATTTGTTCTTTATTGATTTTTACTTTAATTAATACAGGGTGACCCCCATTTCCACCATAAATCGAACCTTCATTGTAATGGTTATAAAGTAATTCTTTTTTGTTAGGTGTATAATGATCACCAAGAAATTCTTTATCTATTTTCTCATCGTCACCAATATATAATAAACGATATAGAATGGTTTCTTGTGGTAAACCATTTAACCAATCTAAAATCTCTAATAAATTATTTTCATACCATTCTTCCTCCATACCCATTTCTTGATAGGCTTGATAAAATAAACTTTTATCTTTACCAGATAAAGATATTTTTTTGTCCCCTTTTTTTGATTCGGTTATAGTGTTTAAATTTTCTTTTCTACGTGATTCAATAACACCATTTATTTTTAACATTATTATGTTACGATATTTTTGAAAAGCGTAAACCATTTCACTACTATCTAAACCATAAATATTTTGACAATGTATTGAAAAATAATGGTACAATGCTGACACATCTGAGTATCTTGAGTTTAAGTCATTCCCTTGAGAAACATCATGTGCACTGAATATTCTTTGTGAGAATGGTGTACGTATTTCAGTTATTGACCTCCTCTTCGATATCTCTGTTTCACTAACAATCTGATCGACTACTTTATTTAAAAATTTCTTATCCATACCAGTTGACTCATTAATATTATCTTTAGGGTTTAACATATTATTAATAGTATCTTCATAATTATTTTGGACATATTTTCTTTCTGACATATTCTTTAACCCATATACACCTTCCAAGTGTTCTTCGAAGGGTGGGTAAGGGAATATATAAGCGTCAACGATATCTAAGTAAGTGTAAGAGGATGTGAAACGTAACTTTACCTTTTTAGATACATAGTCAACCTCAGTCTCCCTAACAAGTTGATCGGTTACCTTATTTAAAAATTTCTTATTCATAATCTTAAAGTTTACCCAAACTCTTTAATGTGGATTTATATTCTCTCCAAACATATTTTATTTCATCGGGGTTTAACCCATATACTTCTTCACAATGTCTTATAAACTCGTGAGAGATTCCGTAAGAAGCGAAAGGTGTGTCATAAAACACTTGTATATTCAGTTTAACAGGGTAAGTTACCTTATCATCATCAATATCTACTATTGTTTCTGATACAATCTGATTAACTACCTTATTTAAAAATTCCTTACCCATATATCTTATCTCTAATAATGTCTTTATATTCTTTCCACACATATTCTATTTCTTCTTCATTTAACCCATATACATCCCTACAGTGTTTAGTAAAGGGACCAATACGTAGAACAGATAAGAGAAGATGAAAAGGAGTGGGTGGTAAATGGGGGATAAGAATGTTCTTAGGTTGGTAAGGTACATCGATTTGAAGTAAACAATTCTTTTCGCGATGTACCTTTGTTTCAGATACAATTTGACTTAATACTTTATTTAAAAATTTCTTATCCACCTATTTTGTTTTTAATAATTTTCCTATATCCATACCACACATATTCTATTTCTTCTTTATTTAACCCATATATATCTTTACAGTGAATATTGAAATATTCTGAATTAGGAGGTGACCTATAGAAGTAAATAAAGTAATAGTGGGGACCAAAGGGAGTGAACACAACTTCTTCTTCATGATCCACTATTGTCTCTCTAACAATCTGTTCTAATACTTTATCTAAAAATTTCTTATCCACCTATTTTGTTTTGGTTAGTCATTGACATTATCAGATATTTGTTTCCTAACAGAAAATACTTTGGAACGTAGTTTATCTGAATACTTTTCTAAAACATATTCAGCCTCATCATCAGTTAAATCATAATTATCTACCATACCTTCTATAAATGGGAATCTTGGTACAGCTTCGAACCATTTATGTGGAAGTCTCCTACCACTATAATTTATAAACGGAAATTTTATTCTTATGTAAGGTTGTTCATCTAACTCCACCAACTCAGTATCGTCCACCATAAAATTTACCATTTTATTTAAAAATTTTTCATTACCACCAAAGGTGTAATTAGCCTCATTTAAATAACCGTCATCAGTATTTCTATAATCTATATCTTCAGCATCCGGATTTTCCTTAGTTGTATCATAAGCATCCCAACCCATTAGAAAACGAAATTTACGGAATACATAATTCGCTTCCCCATAACCTAATCCATAGATATTATCCACATAAGATCTAAAACTCATTTGAGTGGAGTCATAAGGAAAACTATTCTTACCCATCTTTTGTGACTCTTTATATATCATATTTGCAACCTTATCTAAAAATTTTTTATTATCACCAAAGGTGGTAGAAGATTCATTCATTGCATTCCGGTTATCATTAAGTACTTCAAAAAACTTTCTAAAATACTTATTATATATATTAAAATAGTATTTATTCATCACATAGTCCATTTCCTTTATAGAACGTAAAGAATAAACATCTTTTAAATGGTCAGAGATAATTGAAGGTACCATATAGTTTTCTGGGTGAACAATACCTATTTCCCTACAACGATGGGCAGTCAATACCCAAGACTTTTCCACCTCAGGCACAAAAAATGGTGTAAAAACACTAACATGTTTTCCAGAAGTAGGTTTAGTTTCATCAATTAATGAATTAACCACCTTATCTAAAAAATCTTTGTCTATATCTTCTTTAGATTCTGTTAAATTATAAGGTTGTTGTAGGGAATGTCGTTTCATATTAATAATATGTTTGTCATACCTACCCCAAAATAATTCTTTTATTTCCTCGTCAGTTAATCCCCAATAACCTTTTAAACATCTTTTTAAACATACTGGTAAATAACTAAAAGATGGTGGATTGGATCCCCAATTAATACCAACTTGTAAGTTTTGACATCTACCATCGTATAACTCTACACCACTAAAGGACGCATCTCTCCATTTAGTATTTTCTACTAAATCGTTATATACATACTCTAAAAAATCTTTATGATCTCCAGAAGGATTAATAAAAACAGCCTCATTAATATTTTTATCTACATTAGATAATTTAGTTACCCACTCTTCCTTGACATTACAAACATCTAATGTTTCTAAATTTTTTAACAATGGTAATCTTTGTTCTAATATGGTATAAATAATGTCTCTTATCTCAGAGATAATGATGTGACCCATATGTCGGTTTTCTATTGCTTCTCTTAATGTCCAGTCCCTTCCTGGGTTATCTCTCATAGTACTCCCTAAAAATACTGTACCTGTTACATCCACATCCACATCAACCTCAATAGATTCACGAGTAAATAAAACATTTTCGTTTGGTGGGGGAAGTTTATAATTATAAAGATATGACGAATCGACTTCAAAAGTAAATTCATAACTACCCGTACCCACCCATTTAGGGTCACTAGTGTCAAATACTTCACCCTTAAGTGAATTAATAAGGTTCACTTCGTGTTGAAGGAGTTCGATGTACTCATCCGTAGATAAAGAATATGTTTTTTTAAGTTCTATTCTTTCACCTATTAAGTCGGATTTGAAGTGGTTTATTATTTTATCTACGTATTGAGATTCATTTAATTTTTCACCCTTATTTTTATATGATTTATTATTACTACCCATTAATACTTTATTTTCTTATTATAAATATTATATATTTATAATAAATCGAATAAATATATGAGAGAATTTCAATTAATATCCACACATCCAATAAAAAAATCAGATTTAGGGTTTCATGGTAACTTATTTGGGGGTAAATTATTGTCGTGGTTAGACGCTGCTGGTGCGGCATACGCAATGGAAGTTTGTGACACACCAAGAATGGTTACAATAAAAATTGATGAGTGTTTATTTAAAAAACCTGCAAAGGAGGGTCAACTACTAAAAATCTATGGTAAGGTGTTTGAATTTGGTAACACTTCATTAACTCTATTATTAGAATGTAGGGCACATAATGTTTATACTGGTAAACAATCTCCAGTTTTAACCACAACTATAAAGTTTGTGAGAATAGATGAAAATGGTGACCCAATCCCCATATCAGAAAGAGTAAAAAATAAATACCCCATTTTTAAATAAAAATATATATTTATTATTATGTTAAACGAATCTAAAAACCCATATTCTAAAGATTATCCACAAAAACAAGAGGATTATCTAATAAAAATAATAGACTTATTAGTAGTGAGTAGTAAGTTAGTGGAAAGAGAGGATGATTATGGGGAACCTATCACATATGTTATGGCTGATGGGGTTGACATACTGCCAGTGGGATTTACTTCTAGTTATGGTATGTCTATCTATCATAACTTTTTGTGGGAGCTAAAGAACCATTTAGAAAGAACATACGGGTTAACAAATGAGGAATCTGATTATGTGTGGGATAAATATAAAAAAAAGATGGTGGTTTTTAATGGTAGGGAAAATAGTTATTCACTTATACCAGAACTCGGTTATGGTAAATCTTTAAATGAATCAAAAGAACCTAAAATTAAACCCTACACATCTGATTTTGAAAATATAGATAAGAAGTTTTTAGATAAAGTAGTTGGAGTTTTAAAAAATGAAACTGAATATAACCCCCAATACAGAAGACTTACTCTCCCCTTAAGACCTTATAACTTAAACAATTTAGGTGGTTACAGTCATTACTTAACTAGTGAATATTTAGATGATGATCCATACCCATCTTTTTATAAAGACATGAAAGGTCTGTTTAGTATACGTAAAGACATCGAAGTTATTTATGTGTTCCAAAATTATAAAAAATTCATATTAGAATTAATCACACCCACCCATTAAAAAAGAATACTTTTTTATTATATTTTTATATTTATATATAAAGTAACCAAAATGGGAAGAATAGAAAAACTTAAAAGACAATCAATGTGTAAGGCTAATAAACAATTATTGGGTGAGTCTATGATAGATAAGGAAGAGGTAAAAAGTTTGGTAATGAAGAGGTTCGGAGAAAATTCCCCAACGGAAGAAGATTTTGAAGCCTTCGAAAATGCTCAGGTTAAGGCAATAGACGATTCTTTAGATACTAAAGAATATGCTGATTTATTTGATGAATGGAAGAATTCTATGTCTAATACAGAAGAAGAAGATTCAGAAGAAGATGGGTGGTATCCAGATCAAACGACTTAATAATATGAAAATCAAAATAACTGAATCACAATATAGTAATATATTAAAAGAATCTTATTACGATTCAGATAAGTTATATAGTAAAAAATATATAACCTCTATTTTTAAGAAATCCCCTTCAGAATTAAAACGAATTGTGTATAACTTAGAAGTTATTGATTGTGTCGATGGTAGTGGTAATTTGTCGGAATGTGTTAAATTACCAGAAGTATTGTTTACTTATATTAATGGTAGGTATTAATTACACCTAAAACCTAAATAAAATATTTTCCTAAAAAACCTTTTCCTTTTAATCCTCAAATATCTATTAACAGCCTTTGATATATCCTTATTCTTTTGTTCTATTTTTCCCATATCAATATCGACACTCATGTCAATATCTTCTATCATTTTATCGTATTCAGTGTTCATTGATGTAACTTTTTATTCTTTGTAACCTATTTTTATTCTTATTTAGGTGGTTAGTGGCTTTCTCTACCTCGTGAGGGTTATTATTAGACAGTGCAATCACCAAGTTATTATTTTTTATTCTCTTTTCTAAATTTTTATTCTCTTTCCTGACTAAGTTTCTTATGATAGTTTTATCACTAATAAATCTTTCTTCATCTAAAACAAATGTATCTTCTTTTCTTTCTTCACAGATAGTTATTTCAGCAACTTTTTTATCAAGGTTATAATAAATATGTTCAACCTTAGTTTTGAACCCACTTTTATCAATTTTTTTGTATAATTTTAAATCTTCAGACATAGTATTTTATTTTTTACAAATATAGTAATGTTTTTTTAATTAATCAATTGATTTTAAGAAAGATTTTTATCTCCCACACATTGGGTTTTCGGAGATACCCCCCAAAGGGTTTTATTAGAACCTTTTATTTTCATATGGCAATTATGTTTCTTATCCCATTTTTTAGAGTGGTTAATAATGGTGTCATTATTTTTGTTCCTTACAACCCAAGGACATTCCTTACAATTTTTTCCCATTTCTAAATAAATTTATATGCGTTAACTATCCTAGCTTTCATCCTTCGAGAATCACAAATGTTTCCAACCACCACACCATCGAGTATTGCAAAAGCGTGTCCCCTAACGTGAACGAGATACTTCCCTACATTGTAATCATTTAAAAAAGTTTTAACTGTCATTTGTGATACTCTGGTTTTACCATACTTAGTTATTAACGGCATATATCTACTATATACTGTAACATTACATTTTGTAATTATAGGATCATCTGAACCCCATACTCTATCCTTTGTTGTTTTTACATACGTAGTTTCGGTGTGGTTGGTTAACCTTTCGTATTTCGACCCCAATACCCTCTTACCTTGATTGTTCTTCATTGTAATATCGAATCTAGGTGTCCCAACACCCTTTGGTCGATTAAAGGTCTTCTTAACGTATGCGTGTGATTTATCGTAGGTTGATCCAGTTACTGCGGCGAATGCTCTAACCACACAATCATTGTTTTCTGATTTTGCAACTATACTATCCTTATAATCTTTAATGGCATCGTTGGTGTCGATGTAAGGGACTTTTGTTTTCCAGTGGTTTTTAATTTTAGTGTATTCCATAGTTATTTGTTTTGTTACACAAATATACGAAAAAAAAATGACACTGCAAAATAAAAGCCCCACTATTAATGGGGCTTTTAAGTATAATTTCAATATTTCTTATCGATTCCTTAAAAAATGTGATGACCAAACTGCTGCACCAATAATAAGTGGTGCTGCAATATCCGCACCACCCATAAGAGAAAGGTGCATCGCCACAGCTGCTGCCATAACAGATCCTAAGATTATTGCACCATATAACGAAGTTCTAGGTAGTATCAGTAAAATCACACCTACGATTTCGGCAAGTCCGATAATTTCAATATAGGGTAATAGATTCATAAAGGTAAAGTTGTTCACCATTTCTTCGGTACCCATAACTTTAGATACTCCACCCATACCCAACATAAAGGATACAATGATTGTTAATACCCAACCAACATTTTTAGCGGTTAAAAGGTTTTTTAATTTAGTTAAATAATTTTTCATAATTTTCATATTTTTCATATTTTTTGTTAAAGTTACAAAATATATATTAATAAGTCAATAGGTATTCTACTTTTTGATGTTGTAGTAGTAATATAATATATCATTATCCACTCCAACATATAATAATTCACACCTCTTATCCTTTAAAAATTCTTGTCTTTTAGTATCATTTATTTTAAACCTTACAACCTCTCCTTCAACACCTTTTATCTTATTCCACCTATTTTTAATATTATTAGATAGGTAGGTTATTATTTTTTTTGTTTCCACATCCTCTTTAACCCTTTCTTTTGTGGTTGGTGGTGGTATTTTATCTTTTTTAACTTTTTTTCTTGCCATATCATAAGTATAATTAAAAAATAAAAATAATCAAACCTAATAATTACATTTATATCACATTTAGTTATATTTATATAATAATGAAATTATTAATTAAAAAAATTCTTAAGGAAAGCACCCTTAATAGGGATGTTATAGATAAAGTCTATAACCACATTAAGGACGATTTTTGGTTTGAACATAACAAGAATTATCGTGATGGTCAGGTTGTCACTAGTTTTCATACAAGTAGTGGGGAACAAATTAAAGGTACTGGTGGTGGAATAGGTGCTCAGTTAGGGGATGAGTCCAATCTAATTACAAGTCTGATATTAATATTAGTAGATACATTTGGGTTATCCTTAGATGAGTCTTGGGTTGTGTGGGAAAAAATACGTTTTGATTTGGCTAAGGATAGGTTTTTATATTCTTTAACTGAGGTATTATATGAAGATTACATACAGTATCAAGAAGACCCTTATATATTTGATAAAGGTGTGGAAGGAGGAGATGGTTTTTTTAATTTAAGGAAATTAGAAGGTTTAAAAGGATTTGTAGAATGGGTTGGGTACGGTACTAATGAAAGGGGTGTCCACTATGAAGGTGTCCATAACTATTTAGAGTCAATAACAGATTCAGAATATAAAATATTACATCAAGATATGTTAGAGTATATTGAAAGGGGTTTACATTTATGAGAAAAATAATTAAACATATATTAAAAGAAGAAACAGGAACTAATGACAATAATAGTTATATAGTTTTTGTTGCGGGGACTGATACAACAGGAATCTCTCACGACTCACAATACAAAGCCTTTAAGGATTCAGTATGTGAAACAGATAAAATTATTAAATATTTTAACTATGATGAACATAAAGGTGGTAATTCAGAACTTTTTAAATTTTTAGCCGAAAATATGTTGGACGTAGATAAATTAGTTTTGTTTAGTGCTGCTTGTTCTTTAGCTAACAAACTAACACCTTACTATATACCAACACAATTTACTTATTGTATCGAGCCATGGGCTTCGAATAATGGTAAGGGAAAATGGGATAATATGTACCATAATAAATTTTATGTTAATAATGATAATTGGAAAAGAGGTAAAGGGGCAATGGATGATATACCGGAAGATAATAAAAATAGTTTAAAGAGTCATACTGAAGCCTTAAAAGACTCTATAAAAAAAATATTCTGTTGAAAAATTTAATTAGAAAAATATTAAGAGAACAAGAGGAGGATAAAGAAGTTGACCCTTTTAACGATACTCTATTCGCACCCAAATTTATGGAAAGGGTGATGAGGATGATGGATGATGATCCAGATTTCTTTATGAAAGAAATGCTTCCAGGAATGAATCTATCGGAGGAACAAGAGATTAATATAATATACAACTACTTAACCCAATACGACAGAAAAAATTATTATGTCCCAGTTCATTTCGATGCAGATGAATTAAGTAACTTTTTTTCCGAAGATAGGGATTATAATATGCAACACTACGCTAAAAAATATTTTGAACAGGATTATGATTATGGTTACGATTATGAATGTTACGATTTTGACACTTACTATTTTGATATGGTAGATAAAGTTAATGTCGACACAATGAGAGAGAAATACATACATGAGTCATTTGGTGATGAACCTAACGAAGAAGAATTTAAAGAATTTGTTGCGGAAGAGTTTGGTGATGATATAGGTTGTGCAATGGCAGAGGCTCAAAATAGTGCTGATATAGACTATTTACATTCTGACATTAGAAATGGTGCTGAGGACTATCTTTCTGAATTTAATGGTATAATATCTAATAACGTTGATAAAGATGGTAATAGAGGATGGAAATTAGAATTTAATGGTAAAAGAGAAATCGGTGATGTAGTAAATAGTGAAATGTTTAAAGAGACTTTACATGATCATGTGCATTCTGGTTACTCTTTACTTTCAGATATATTTAGTGACGTTTTTTATGTTGAAAGGAATGAGGAGAATTACTACGATAATGTTTTATTACCAGAAGAAAAAATATATATAAACACTGATAAACATTTTAGATATGGCGGTGCTGGTGATGTGGACCCACAATATTTTAATGAAATACTTTCAGATAAATTGTCTTGGCATTAAAAAAACTATATATTTATATAATATGAGAACTAAAGATAAAAAAAATAACATTAAAAAAGTTAACTTACTTATAGAGATGAGAAGTCAGTTAATTAATGAAAACCCTCCTTACCATATGGATATGGGTGACCCTGTAACCGCTGGTAAAGCTCAGTATGGTTATTTAGAGGGTGATTCACCAGAATTAATAGGTAAGGAAGTTTGGTTCCACACTAATAGACATAATATAATGTACAATAAGAATGGTGCGTTTGGTGTCTATGGAAAATCAAAAAGAGGGAAGAAAGATACTACACCAGGAATTATTGGATACACCAATGACATACTGTTAGGTGGTGACATAAACTTTGACATTAGTTTAGGGTATCATAATATAATGAGAACGACAAAAGATGCTGGTGAGATGAGTAAACGATCACAAGTTGTTGGTGTTGGTGGTGTGGTACAGGAATTACCTGACGATCCAGTTACATTAAAAGATGTTGCTGAAGAAATAAAATATAACCCATTTATATCAGATTATTTTCACACCTCTGATGGTAGTTATAAAGTTTTAGGTGCTGAATTTGTTTACGCTGAATATCGTCCAGATGGTAGTTATTCGTTACACGCAATAAACCCAATTATAGAACCATTTAAAATGGGTGAATATAACCCTATATAAATTATGGCTAATTTTACTAACATTGGGAGGTTATATAATCAATTAAGTGAGGACTTAAATGAAGTATTTACTAAGCGTACCGTATTTAGTATGGATAATAGTTTAAGTGATGACGAATTTGACTACTATGAGAATGTTCTTAGGATTTCTTATTATTTAATTAGAGAATACATTGTAAATACATATGGTTATGAACAACACGACCCCATAACCAATAAACTATGTAGGGAGTGGATTAGAAAACATTACAGAGATGGTGATATGCCAATGATTGGTGATGTAATAGAAATGGTGGACATGCCAAATGACCCAAACCCAATAACACCAGGAACTAAAGGTGTGGTAAAAGGATATACAACAGTCGGTGGTCCATTTCATGAAGATCATATGGATGTAGATTGGGAAAATGGTAGAGGTTTATCAGTAATAGTTGGGGAAGATGAGATTAAGGTAGTACATAAAATATAAGATGAAATACATTATTAAAAATATATTAAAAGAAGATTACGTTAATAAACAAAAGAGTCGAGAATATATAGATTTCGTAGTTAATGACATGTTAGATAGTATTACTTTAACTGATTATCACCCATTCGATGACGGAAGATTTAGTACTATTAGTGAATTTGTTAGTATGTATGGGGAGGAAGAGTTAGATAGAATATCATCCAACCCCGAATTCTATAATAAGTACGGTTGGGATGAAGTAGAATATGAATATGGTTATTATTATTTTAGAATGGATAACCCAGAAGAAGAGTATGATTTTGACGAATTTAATTTAGAGTTTGGTTATGATTGGTTAAACCATTTAGTTGATATTGGAGAACTAAGAGTGATTGGGTCAGGACCAACAAGTGAGTACGAAGTGGTACACCCTGAAATGAATTTGTCTTTACGAATTGGTTCTGAGAGAATTACAGGTATTTTTTTACATAGAGATTTCTCAGAACAAAAATATAATGACTTCACCTATAAAATTAATTCACTTAGAAGAAAGATTATCGATGAATATAAAATAAGTGAGGAGGAGTACGATGAATTTACTACTAAATTCAATACTAAATTACCCACTTATTTACAAGATAAATGGGGTATTGAGATAATTAAACCCACAATAATTAAAAAATACAGTAATAATGATTTAAACGAATCAATTATAGACGATTTTATAGACTTTGGAAAAAATGAGTTATCTTTGGGTGATGGTTTTAATGTTAAGTTGACTGATAACAATGATGAATTAGAAACATTAGCTAGTTATGATATGTCAAATAATGAAATAAGTGTTATGTCTAAGAATAGAGCTGTTCCAGATATCATTCGTTCTATCGCTCACGAAATGGTACATCATAAACAAAATGAGATGGGAGATTTAAAAGGTAACCCAGAAGAGGGTGAAGATGGTTCCCCTTGGGAAGATCAAGCTAATTCGAAAGCTGGTGAATTAGTTAGAATGTTTGGTAAAGAGTTTCCAGAGATTTACGATCTGTAAATAGTATTACCCACAGAGATATTATTATCTCCACAGAACCCATCATTAACTTCTAAGTTACCATTAGATTCTACTGAAGGTGATATAGATGTCTTATCATAAGCTTTAGCCTTTTTAATGTCTACAATCTTATCATCATTAATAAAAACCATTTCTATTGGGAATTTTACGTTATCCATCCAGAACCCACCATCAACGTAATCGTAGAACATACCAGAATTTTCACCTAAACTATCTCTATTCATAAGTCCTGTGACCTTTTCTTCTTCTGTTTTAGGGACTTCACAATCTACAGATATCGTCTCACCATCATTATTGGTTATGTTCATAACACATTTTTCGTTAAATGGTGTTTCCACATCCTCCAATAAAATATCTAATAACTTCATACTAATAAATAGTTGACTATTAAATAAAGTATTATTATATTTATATAAAAATAAAAGTTATGGCAAAAAGTAGACACAGAAAAAACCAAAAACAAAAATCTAAAAATAGGTCAGAAAGAATAAAATCTGAACAAATACATCACCAGAAAAAGATGGAACAAGAATTTCTAAAAGAAATGGAAAAACTTAAAGATAGACAATTAGAAATAGAAGAAAAGAAAGAGTCCGACACATAAAGTCGGATTTTTTATTTTTATAGGATATTTATTACTATGAAAATAAAGATAACAGAGTCACAATACAAAAAAATCATTAATGAAGTCGGAGGTTATGATGATCATAATATTATGGCATCACATGGTGGTAACGTACATGGAATAATATCAAGAACAATTTCCGACACTGTAAATATGATGGGGGCTATTATAGATTATCTAAAAGATGATGAATTAAGTAAAATGAATATAATGACGGCTGTTGCAAACCTATCGGATAAATACCAAGAGGATATCAAACTAATAAAGGACTTATCAAAAGAAATTTATTTAGATACAGATTTTAAAGAATTAGTCATTAATTATATGAACGCCACAGCTAAAGTCTTAAAATATTTTAGAATATTAAGTGGTTATTCAGCGGGTGTTATGGGTGGTAAACCCACAAATTTATCACATGGGTTAGGGTTGTCTATGTCAGACAGTGAATTAAGGTTCAAGGTATCTGAAAAATTATCTTCTTTAGGTGGGTACATCGAACATTTAGGTGACATGTTTCAAACAGTATTAAGAAGATATGAGAGTAGATTACAGAATTAAAGTGTTTACTATTATATAATAAAGTTTTATATTTAAATAAAAAATTATGAACAACGATCAAAAAGCAGAATTGTACCATTCTTATCTATTAAGACATGACAGACTAGACTCTCAGATAGCAGATATTAAATCTGAAGCAGCGGGAAGAGATTTGAATAAGGAACAACAGGATAAGATTAATCTTATAGAATCTCAGAAAGCAGAAATTGTTACCGAAACTCAGAAACTATTCGAGACTTACTAGTATTTATAATAGTATGTCGACAAGAACTACTATTAAAAAAATACTTTTAGAAAATAATAAACGTTATAATAAATTCGCTTATAACGTAATTCGTTATGCTTACGATAATATTCGTAATGACCACAAAAAAAGGGGAACAGAAAGTAAATTTAAATCTAAATTTGGTAGTGTTGATAATTGGATTAGGGATATTAAAACACATTTTTTTGATCCATTTGAAACCCAAAAACCTCAATACAGTTTAGATAAGATTATCGATTATTATGATAACCCACTTATTGAGGGTATACAAAAAAAAGACATTATAAGAATATTATCAGAATTTATATTAAATTTTGAGGGGTCTGATGAAAGAATAGAAGTAGACGTAATTGAAGAATATTATTTTGAGAAGTATATAAGAGAAAATTATTTTAAGTGTACTAAAGAATTTTTTGAATTTGTATGGGACGTTTACTTAAAAGATGTTAGAAATCATTGGAACGAAAACCCAAAAGATAATTATTGGGAAGAAATAAAAGATGATGTCATCGAAAAAATGGAAGATGTGGAGTGGCAAGAGGAAAACGGTGTTTCATTTGATCGTTTAAATAACGAAAAGGAATATTTTATGTCATATTGGCATTACCCAATGGATAGTTTGGGTTGGGATAGGGACGATTTATGTGAGTTTTATAAAGATATGTTATCTGCAATGGGAGATGAAAAACTAAAACAAGTGATTATGTTTCACGATAATCAGTTTGTAAATTCACATCTAATAGGTGATGAACTTTATTACATAATTGATAAGGATAAGTTTCTATTTTAACCTTTTTATACGTCTTAAAGCGTTTTTTGACTCATTTGTTACTTTACTACCCTTACTTAAGTTCTCCTCATAGGGTATAAATCTTAAATTTTTGATGTTTCCTATCTTTTCTGGTGGTATTTTCTCTTTAAATCCCATCACGATCGGGTAAACATGATCTAAATGATGATCCTTCCACCCTCTTTTATCAGAATTCTCCAGTAAATAGAGTTTTTGTCCTTCTGTAACTTCCCAAACCATAGCATAGTACAATTTCTTCTCTAAATCCTTAATTTTTTTGATTTTTTGTTTGATTTTAGGGTGTTTTTTGGTGATTTTACGTATTTTATAGTAAATTTTATTTTTTTTATCTTTATTTTTTAGTATTTTACGCATATTTTCACTATATTAGACAACTTAATATAAACTATTATATTTATTAATAAATATGAAAAGGATAATTTTTAAATTTTCATTTTTTTTGTTAATTTTAGTAACAATGAAGATAATAATTACAGAAACACAATTAAAAAACGTTATTCTAAGAGAACGAAATGTGGAAAAGTTAGAAACAACACCCAAGGGTGATGAATGTACAACTAACTCACCTAAACAATGGAATAAGGTAAATTATACGTTAGATGACGTTAAAAATGGTAGTATTATTAATTTTGGTGATTCAGACACAAAAGAGGGTAACGCCATAAAATTAATACAAACTAGGTTAAATGATTATGAGTATGATAGTGAACCTGATGGTAAATATGGAAAGGGAATGTTAAAACAATTGTCTCATTTCTTAGATATTGACCTATGTGAACAAGAAAATAACACTATAAGGGTTGGTCCTAACGCATTAAAATTATTGGGTATGTCTTTTGAGATTACAACTGAAATGGAAGAAGATTATCTTTTAGCTACAACATTAGTGGGGGAAAATGTAAAAGGTACCCAAGAAGAATTAAATGCGATACTATCAACAATAAAAAATAGAATTAAACATTGTCCTAATTTAAAAAGTATGTCCGATGTTTTAAATATTGGGAGTCAGTATAGTACACTGAACCATTACAACACCCTCAATGACGAAGAAAAAAAGGTGGAACTTTACAATAGAGTATTACAACAAAAATTAAGACCTAAATATAACGACTTCGATAATATGTTTAAAAAAGTACAAAGTTTTAGAAAAACCACACCATTACCATATAACCATTATTTCACCAATACTTTAGCGGAAAAAGCTAAATCAGGGACATATAATACTTCTGTCTCCAAATCGTATATGGAAAATTTAAAGTCTTCTAAGACTATAGGGGATCATACTTTTTGGTGGGCCAATAAACATAGATGTAAATAATATAATATTTTTTAATAAAAACGTTATATTTATAAATAAACACAATTTAGAATGAAATATATAGTAACTGAAAGTCAATACAAAATTTTATTAACGGAAGATAGGTTAGATTATTTAAAAACCCAACACGTTATGACAAAAACCCAAGTAGATGATCTAACTAAAGGTGAAAAAGAATCTGAGGAAGAAAGGGAACCAGGTGGTATACCACCAAAAAAAAGAATTAAGGTTGATCCAATACAAGACGAATCTGGCGTTGATATAGCTTATCTCTATACAAGTAAAAAAGGAAAAACATCAGTAAAACTTACTGAGGAAATTTTTAACGATATAGCTGAAGCGGATCCCACAAGAAATAAAGCGTATGTTTCATGGATGATAAACGTATTTTTAAGACATATCTCTGAAAATGAAATTTCTCAAGCGGTACGTTTTTTAACTGAGGATTTACCAGAAGCTACTGAATTTTTAGAGGTTTTTGATAGAGTTAAAAAGAAAAAAGTATTTAAAACGGGTGCACCAAACAGACCAAATGCACCTACCGATGTTTCGGATATAAGTCAATACAATGACTTAGCTCACCTATACTCAATAGTGAGTCCATTTATTGGTTCGGGAGATGAAGATGAGGATTCCACACCAGGTGAAAAATTATGGAATAAATTAAAAAAATATATTGACCTTGGACATGCTAGGTTAGCGTATAGAGATAACGATGTATTAGTTTACATACCAGATACTATAGAATCTAGTTGTGACCCATTAGGTAATTTAGCTAGTTGGTGTACAAGAAGAGAAGGTAATTCTTATTTTGATAGTACTAGGAACAATAATAAAAAACCAAACGGTGATCCATCTGACCTTTATGTTATAATACCTAAAACTATGTTTGACGGGGAACCGAGTGATGACGATTTTTACCCTTTACAATTTCATTTCGAATCAAACCAATTACACAATAAGAATAATACTTCGATAGGTGATGATGGTGTAGGTAAATTAAATAGTAAGTATCCTGGGTTACAGAAATTCTTTATTGAAGAGTTGGGGGCTTTAGCGTCTGAGGATGTTACAGAAGGTGATGGTTTAATGAAAAGTAGATACATTGAATATTTAAATAAGTTTGGTGGTTCGGCTAAGGATGTTATAAGTGGTGAAGTATATGAACAAGGGGTTAGAAATATAAGGAGACTAGCTTCAGAACAACAAGTACCATTACAACAAAATAAATATTTAAAATGGTTAATGGAAAATACTGAAGGTGTTAATGTCACAGATTATTTAGATGAGACTACAGAAACTTTAGATTTTAGTAATATGAATCTTGGTGCGATGCCAGATTTATCTAGATTCACTCAACTAAGAAGGCTAACTTTAAATAATTGTAATATAAATGAACTACCACCGGTTGAGTTCATACCACAACCAAATAAGATAAGTGTATTCGCCTTTGCTAATAATAACATTAAAGAGGCTCCACTACCTGGATATTCTGAGGCTTTAGAATGGGTTTTCTTATTTAACTTAGATGATAACCCTTTAACGTATATCGATGTACCGGAATTAGATGAATTGGTTACTAATAGTGGGTTATCTAGGTTTACATATGACGATTCAGTTATAGGTAATTTATCACCAGAGAATAGAATAGAGTTTGAAAAATTCTTATCTGATGATGATGAGGTAGGTTATTTTACAGGAGCTTAATATTTATATAAAAACAATAATAATAAATTAAACAATCAAAAATGAAAAAAGGAAAAAAGACTATCCGATTAACTGAATCAGAAATGGTATCACTTATTGAAAATATCGTAAATCAAGTTAAAAACGAAAAGAAAAGAGAAATTACAGAATCTAGAAAAAGAAAACCTGTAAGTAGAAAACCAGTATCTAGAAATAAAAGATCACCAAGAGTACGAAGATAAAAACCATCATTATGAGAAATACACCAAAAAGTTTAAATGAAGAATTAAATAGAATGAAAAAATTAATGACTTTTGACATTAGTGAAAATTCTCATGATGTATTGTCTGAACAAGATTATAGTAATGTTCACACAGGAAAAAAGACCAAAAAGAAAAAAACCATGGATACAACAGTACCTAATTGGGGAGAGAAATCAAGAGGGAAATTAAATTTTGGTGCTTTAAGTGGTAATTATGCTAAAGTGAAAAATAACGATATGTTTGGATCGGAAACTCCCAAACAAATGTTCATTATTTCGTCCAGCTCTAGTGCACCTAAACTTATGGGTATCGCACCCCCTCCTGACGAACCACCAGTTCCAGAAGAAAAGGTAGCAAATATTGAAATAAACTTCTCAATGGAAGATTCGTTTAAACTCGATAAAGTAACCCTTACTAGTGATGGTGAAGTAAGTTATAATACCTTTATTGATGTATATAATGATACTAAAAAGGAAAATAGTGATATATGGGACGATTATTTATCATCCATTAAAAAAGGTGAAATCGAAATTTTAGGTTATGCATCGCAAGACGGTGACCCTAACAAATCAGATGGTGGTTATTTATCAGCGTGTTCTACTTTCGGTGTAGGGGTAGGACCTAAAAATAAATATAACCTATGTTTATCACAACAAAGAGCTAATGCAATAAGAGATAAAATAATTAATGACATACCTGAATTATCAGGTTTATTAACTGCTAAAGGTATGGGTGAGACTTGTAATTTCGGCCCTTGCTGGTCTAACGATAGCGGTGTCACTACAACTGATACTGCACCTAATAGGAGAGTTGTAATTAAGTTTCCTGAGTATAAAACTACATCAGTTGAAATTACTGAACCTACAAATAATACTGATGATTCTGGTTCTACCACTACTACAGATTGGGATAGTGTAACCACCTATATTACCGTTTCGGGTAAAGATTATAAGGCTGTTTCTGGTAAAAGGGGTCTTATACTGGAAAACATTACAGAATTGATGGATGACCTAGGTAAAAAAATCCCTATATTTGGAAACATTAAACTTAATGGTAAACAGTTTGGTAAAGGTATTATAAGTAAGGATGGTATTAAAGTAAAATCTGGTGGTGGAGTTTACAAATTCAATAACTGGAATGACCCTTCAGTTGAATCAGTGGGTGAGCAATCAGACAAACTACACTTTAAACAAACCGATAAAGTTTTATCTATTGAATCTCGTAGTAAAGAATTAGTTTATAAATACTTTACTTTGGGAAAGATAGAAACAATATACCGAGACATGGTTAACGGTAACTAAAAAGAAATATAAACCTCATATTACTTTATGAAGTTTATTGAGGATCTTGTTGTTTTAGTATAAGGGTTATATATAACACAACAAGCAAATAAATCTTGTATTTTTAACCCGTATTCTTTATAAGAAAATGTATCATATAATAACCCTCTTTGGGCATTCCTGTGATGTGTTGAGTTTTCCCACAATACTATCATATGTGTGGCTAATTCTTGGTATGTTTCTTTTTCACCTGTATACATGAAAATGTTTTCTGAGTACCTTAAACGAGCGTTCCGCACAATAATTTGTGGCACATTAGGTACACCTTCATAATAAACATCTCTAACTAATTGTTCGTTACCCTTATACCAATCAGTCCTATCTACATGGTACAACACATTTTTAGCGTTATTTGACATCTCGACACAGTTAGGTAAAGAAATGTTTTCATATACCCAGTCAGACCATCTTGGTTTGTTCATCTCAGGGAAAGAATCAACCACAGGGTCAGTTACATTCCATTTCTTCCCCCCACCGAAACAATCAATAGTGTCTCTAAAGTTAAGGAACGCTTCAGCCAACGCTTTTGTTGCTAAATCATTATCGAAGTTAGTGTAATCAATCTTTTGTGTAAATCCATTTAAGGAGAATAAAACGATTAATAATGTGATTAAGTTTTTCATAGTTGTTTGATTTAATACGAATATACAACAAATATTCCGATTATCCTAATTAATAATGTTTTTTTTTTAAAATAATGGTATATTTATAAATATAATAACATATTATGAAAAGAAAACCTGTAAGTAGAAACCCATCATTATGAGAAATACACCAAAAAATTTAAATGAAGAACTCATGAAAATGAGAAGACTTATGAGGTTTGATGTGAATGGACACTCACATAACATATTAACAGAACAAAACTTTAAGGGTATTTTAAAAGAAGAGGAATCTACTGGTAATTTAAGTGTAGAAAAAATCATTAATTTTAAACCCGGATTTTATAGTAACAGTCAAACGGATGTGATTACCAAAAAACCCGTTACAGAAGGGTTAGAAAGTGAGTTAGTTAAAATTAAAGAATTTTTAAAGAAAAACCCAGAAGGGTACATTGTTAGGGCAGTTTTAGAATCTGGTGAATCTAGAATACCTAATACTGACAATGAAATGGGTCGTAAAAGGGTTGAACCTGGATACCTTTCTAATAAAAGAATGGATACGTTAGAGTCTTTTTTAAGTAATACATTTAAAGGATGGAAAAAAGAAGGGATATTAAAAGGTGATTTTAAAGTGGAGAAAAAGGATCCTAAGATTGGTGAAACAGTTTGGGTGGGTCAACCATTCTGTCCAAAAGATAAATTAAAACCTGACGATCCAGAAGGTTATAAATGTTCACAAGTTTATTATGATAACATTGATAAGTATAAGTCACAACAGGATAAATATACCTCAGAACAATACCTTAAAGTTATTATGGGTGTTGAGAAGGTTGGGGTAGATTCTAAAAAACCAGAACAATGTCTTAATGGTTTAAAAGTAGATATAAAATTCGCACCACATAATTGTAACAATGCAGAATACTTCTTAGTTGCAAACAATACACCTTTATATACTATTAAAGGTGGTATGACTGCAAATGGTAGTAACTCAAGAAGTAAAAAACGTTTACATGGTGTTGAATTAGGTCCAGAGGTATTAAACCCTGGTTACGGTAAAATAGGGACAACGAAATATGGTTATGCTGGTGATTTAGGTAAAGAAAGATATGATAGTTTTGTAATAACCGATAAACAATCAAAAGAAATAATGGAAGGTGCAGATGATAAAAATAGTATATATCTATGGTTACTTTGTATTGAGAAGAATTGTCACGATGACAGGGTTAGTGTTAAGGTAACTAGTAAAGACAAAGTTATCTTTGAGGGTTCACCTACCACAAGTAATTCACTTTTATTAAAATTCAATGCTTGTGAAGGAACTTCAGTTGTGGGTAGTAAGGTTTCTACTGAACAAACAGCACCAGAAATTGGGGAATGGGTAAATAAATTAATGTCATATAAAAAGAATATTTATAATAAATTAGGTAGTAAATTAGATGCCCCTTCAGATGTTAAAAATGAAAAGTTAAAACAGATCGAGTGGATAAGTAAACAAATAGACTTAATAAAGAATAAAACATTAGAAATGTATAGTCGGTATGAAACGTATAAAAAAAATAAAAATGAAGATAACAAAGACTCTTATGTCTCAATGAAAAGGGAGTTAAATGAACTTACAAATGATTTAACTAAAAATATCACGTTTGCGAAATTAACATTTGATACTAAAGGAAAGTTAGCGAATAAAACTTATAGGACTAATGATTTATATGGTGATGTTAGAAATGAAATGAAAACCATTATTAATAATTTAACATTATTTTATCAGAAAGAAGAATTCCCTATTTTTAAAAGAAAGGGTATAAGTGATAAACAAGTTCCCATATTTAGGGACTTGATAAAAACTAAATACATTTCACCCGATCAACAAGCGACACAATTAATGGCAAAAAATTAAAACTGAATATGTTATGTTAGACACAATCAGATGATGAAATTATCCTAATTATTCGACCTTTATTACGATTTTTTCTTTAGATTTAACGTAACTAACCTTAATAGTTTGTCCTTCCTCAACACTACCTTTAAGTATTTCTTCCGATACAGGGTCCTCAACGTATTTCTGAATAGCTCTATTTAATGGTCTAGCACCATATTCTTTATCGTACCCAGTTTCAATAAGATAATCTTTAACAGTCTTATTTATTTGTAACCCATAACCTATCTCCTCAACTCTACCTTTAAGACTTATAATTTCCAAATCAACTATTTTACCTATCTCTTCTTTTGTTAAAGATTTAAAAATTACAACATCATCCAATCTATTTAAGAACTCTGGAGCGAAATGTTTCTTTAATTCATCCATTAGGATATCAGATTTGGCGGCAGATTCACCTTCCACCATAGATTTTGTTCCAAACCCAATACCAGTTCCGAAGTCTTGTAATTTTTTAACACCAATGTTAGATGTCATAATAACCATACAATTTTTAAAATTAACTTTCCTACCCAAACTATCCGTTAGTTGTCCATCATCTAATAATTGTAACAATATATTATATATTTCTTTATTCGCTTTCTCTATCTCATCAAATAATATAATAGAATACGGTTTTCTTCTTACTTTTTCAGTTAGTTGTCCACCATCTTCGTGTCCGACATATCCAGGAGGGGAACCGATTAATCTAGATATGGAATGTTTTTCTTGAAATTCAGACATATCCATTCTTATTAAAGAATCCTCATCACCAAACATATATTCAGCCAATTTTTTAGCCATATGTGTTTTTCCTGTACCTGTTGGTCCTATGAACATAAAAGAACCTATAGGTTTCTTTGGGTTTCTTATTCCCACTCTATTGCGTCTTAGTGATTGAGCTATTTTAATTAATCCTTCATCTTGACCAATTACAGAACCATGTAAATCTTTTTCCATCTGTAATAACCTTTTACCTTGATTACCACTAAGTCTATTTAATGGTATCCCTGTCATAATGGACACCACTTCGTTAACTTCTTCGGGGTCAATAATTTTTCTTTTCTTATCAAGACTATCGTTCCATTTAGATTTTTCAGATTCTAATTTTTCTGTAACGATTCTTTCTTCGTCTCTAAGTCTGGCAGCCTCCTCATATCTCTGACTTTTTACGACATTATTTTTATCTTCTTTAATGTCAATAATCTTATCCTCTAATTTACTAATATTCTCTGGAGGTTTAGCATTAACTTGTGAACGAGAACCAACCTCATCCATAATATCTATAGCTTTATCAGGAAATTCTCTATCGGTAATATATCTATCCGCTAACTTAACACATCTATCAATGGTTTCTTGTGGGTATGTTACTTTATGGAAGGATTCGTATGAAAATTTTATCTTATTCAAAATTTCAATAGTATCTTTCACTGAAGGTGGTTCGATTATCACTTGTTGGAATCTTCTGGTTAAAGCACCATCCTTTTCAATGTTTTCTCTAAATTCGTCTAATGTTGTGGCTCCGATAAGTTGTAAATCACCCCTAGATAGAGCTGGTTTTAATACATTGGCAGCATCCATTGATCCTGACGAGTTCCCCGCACCTATTATGGTGTGTACCTCATCAAGGAATAAAATTACGTTATCGACAGTCATTAATTCATCCACAACACCTTTTATTCTTTCTTCGAACTGTCCCCTATATTTTGTTCCAGCAACTAAAGACGCCAAATCCAATGATACAATTCTTTTATTTAATAATGTCCTTGGGGCTTCACCATTAACAATTTTTAACGCTAAACCCTCTACTATAGTTGTCTTACCGACTCCTGGTTCCCCAATAATGACTGGATTGTTTTTCTTTTTCCTAGCAAGAATCTGAGCCACTCTCTGTATTGTTTTATCTCTACCTATTACTGGGTCGATTCTTCCATCAATAGCCATCTTTGTTATATCTACAGAAAAATTATCCAATACTGGAGTCTCATTACTTTTAGTCTTTACTCTATGTTGGTTTTTATAACCTTTAAATGGTTTATCCTCATCAGTATCAAGTGGTTCCGCACTCGACTCAATAATAGTTTTTTTAACTTGACTATTACACGCTTTATAGGTTATTTTCATATTCTTTAAAATCCCACTTATAGAATTTTTGGTTTTTAATAGGGATAGAAGTATGTGTTGGGTGTCCAAGTAATCCTCTTTTAATAAATCACATTCTTTTTCCGCACCTTTTATAATATTTTGACTAGTGGTGTTTAATGGTATTGTATCATTATTGATGTCGTACATTTCATCTTCTTTTTTATTTTTAACTAACGATTTTTCAATCTTTTTGTGTAAAATATCAATGTCTACATCCATATCCTCTAGTGTTTTAATAGCGTTATTATTATAGTCATTAATTAACGCAATCATAATATGTTCTATTTTAACCTCCCAATCATCATATAACTTGGCTTGTTTAAGGGACATATTAAGTATTCTTTTCACTTTATCTGCTACTTTTTTCATTAATAATTTGTTTTTTATATAAATATCATTATCTTTGTTATAAATTTAAAGAAAATATTATGAAAAGTCAATATGATTTACAATTAGGTGACACAAAAAAAATAATAACTGATATGATCTCTCGAGGTGAGAAGGTGGATATGATATTTACATCGCCACCATATTATTCTATGAGAAAAAATTATAGTGGTAACGATGATGGTGAAATAGGTTCTATACATGTCGATGACTACGCTGATTGGTTTTTAGAATTTACTGAATTATTTTTAAAGGTGTTAAAACCTAATGGTAGTTTCTTTCTTAACATTAATGATAAGATAGATAAAGGTGTTGTTCACCCAGTTTTAGATGAGATAAAATATAAGATGAGGAAACAAGGTTGGAACATGGTTGCCAAACCTTATATATGGTTTAAGAAAAACGCCATACCCACAAATTGTAAATATAGGGCTATAGATAGGTATGAATATGTTTTTCATTTCTCTAATTCCAATAAACCTAAATTTGTGGCTGATAATTGTAGAACTGAACATTCTGAAGTAACTAAAAAAAGATTTCAGAGTCCTGTTACAACTATAAATTCTAGAGATGGTGTTTATGAATCAGAAATGAGAACTTTAAACGTAAAAGGTTCTTTACCACATAATGTAGTGATAACACCCTCAGAATCTAATCCAAGTGTTTTACACCCAGCACCCTTTCACGTTGATTTGGCGGATTGGTTTGTTAGGATTGGTAGTGAGGAGGGAGATGTTGTCTTAGACCCATTCGCAGGGTCTTCTACAACTGGTGTGGCTTCATTAAAGAATAAAAGAAAGTTCATTGGTATTGACTTAGTAGAATTTAACATTAACTTTGGTGGGAAAAGGATGGAGTATTTTTTAGAAACAGGAGAATGTTACATACCAAAGAATAAATTAGAGGAATTAGGGATAGACGTTAACTATTATAAGATAAAAGGAAAACACGTTAACAATCCCTGACAAATTGACATATTATTTCTGTTGGTATGAGTTTTGACTAATACAAAATCATAAATAACAATATAATAAAAAATTAAAAATGTATTACAAAAAAATTAATGACAACATTAGAGACTTCTTCAACGATGATTTCTTTCACAGTACTTTTAGTATTGACCCAACAGAATTTAAACAAAAGGTTAATGATGTGATAAAAAACAAAATGGATAATAGGGGATATTCTCATAACTTACCAGTTACTAATATCTATGAGGATGGTTGGTCATTCAGATATGAATTATTAACACCTGGATTCACAAAAAAGGATTTAAATGTATCAATAGAAAATGGGACTTTATTGGTAGAAGGTGAGAGAAAAAATGATGACAAATTAGAGGGTGGGTCGTATATCTCTAAAGAATATCACTCAACGAAATTTAATAGGACGTTTACCTTACCAGATAATGTAGTTTGTGAAGAAATACACGCTAAGGTAAAAAATGGTATTACAACAATATTTTTCCCTAAAGAGAAAAAAAGTAACCCTAAAACACATACTAGAAAAATAACTATAGATTAATTTTTTTTATTACTGGTATCAGAATTAACCCACATCTTTTTTAGGTGTGGGTTTTTTAGTGTTGATTTTTTAATTATTTATCTCTATACTTGTTTTTATGATACCATCAGCACCGAAATTTAGAAAAATAGTTTTGTTATTAAAGGATGAAGATAACAAACCAACAACAAGAATGGAATATATGGATTCCGCAATGATTATAACAGGAAATTATGTTATTATCACTGAAGAAGAAACTGTCACAGTTGATAATCCTACCACAATTAGTGGTAACATATATGAAATGAAAAATATTCATTCCTATAAACTTTATAAAGATTAAATTATGGTTTTATTAAAACACGAAGAAAACGGATCAATAGAATGTCTATATGAATCCAGTAATGTATTGGGGTCAAAATACATTAAAGGTAAAAAAAAATTAGCGGTAATATTTAAATCAGGTATTCAGTATGTATACAGTGATGTGACATTCGAAGAGTATCGTAAATTTGAATTGGCTGAAAGTCAAGGAAAGGTATTAAATTCTGTAGTTAAGGGTCATGAATATGAAAAGTCCCCTGATAAAGTAGACGTTACCCCTATGGTCGAACAGATTAATAGTATTAAAGAAACATTATAATAAAAAGAAACGGGCGTTTCGAATAATAACAAATAAAATAAAAAATAAAAATTATGGAAACAATTTTAATAACGGTGTCAGTTTTGTCTACTTTAGGTGTAGTTGCAATAGTCTTATCTATTACAAATGTCCTAAACAAGTTAAAAGGTAAGGTTGACGTTGGAACAATGAATGACATAGAAAGAGGGCTTAGAGAAGACATAGTAAATGATCATATGTCAATGAATAGGAATATAGAAGATATCTACAATAGATATGATAGAAAAATAGAAATTTTAGAAGAACTAATATCTAAAGTAGATAAAAGAATAGATTCTAGATCAGATAAACTGGTGGATCATATGTGTAGAGAGTTTAATACCGTACACGAAAAATTAGATAATAAAAAAGATAGTAACTTAAAATTACTTAAAGATTAAATAAATAAAATTCGCCCGTTTTCTTTTATTTAATATTTATCCATAAATTAGTATATTTATATAGAAGAAAACTATTATATGGAAATCAGAAGAATTGAAGAACAAGAGGTAAGTGATATTTTAGAAAAAGAAAGTATCGACTTATCTTCTTTCAAAGTAAGAGAAACTCTTAACCCAAAAATTTTTGACAATACCCAACACATTCATGAAGATGTTCGTACTCGATTACTTATGATCGCTGACGATTTCTTTGAAACACTTAATGTTGGTTGGGTAGATATAGATGATATTATTTTAACAGGTAGTTTAGCCAATTATAATTGGTCGAAATTCTCAGATGTTGATTTACACATATTAGTAAATTTTGAGGATGTAGATGAGAATACAGAGTTAGTTAAGGAGTACTTTAATTCAAAGAAAAATTTGTGGAATGAAAAACATGATATAACTATTAAAGGTTATGACGCTGAGCTATATATGCAAGACACTCACGAACCACATGTTTCTAGTGGTGTTTATTCTATAATGTGGGACGGTTGGATTGTTAAACCAATTAAAGGTGATAAAACTATAGACGCTAAAAAAGTTAGGGACAAAGTTAACAATATAGTTGACGCTTTAAAAGAAGTCTATTTTATGTATAAAAGTAACGAATACGATAAAACCATTAGAAAAGTACAAAACCTAAAGGAAAAGATAAAAAAGATGAGACAATCTGGTTTGGATAGGGAAGGCGAATATTCTTTTGAAAATATAGCGTTTAAAGTATTAAGAAGGGTGGAATACTTAGATAAATTAAGTGAAATTGAAACTAGGGCTTACGATAAATCATTAACATTGGATGAATCTTTTAAATATTTTAAAAATAGATAAGAATTAAATAGTGTTTTTTTATTAAAAACGCAATATTTATTTAATAAACACAATTATGGGAACATATTTAACTGGAACATATTCTGTCATACACACATTAGGTACTACGGATTTCGATAACTTTGTTTATAGTGCGGTGTATTTTAATACTGCGGGACCATTCAATATAAATAACACTAATGTTGTTGGTGCAATAGGTGAAACATTAGATATTATTGTACAAGCACCAACAGCAACGACACTATCTGCGGATTTTCTTTTATTAGGAAACCCAATCGCACCACAAACAAAAGTACAAACTGGATTAATATCTGGTGATTCACATAATGAGGTGTGGCAATTTGTAAACATTAAAACGGGATTACCAACAAACGGATAAGAATTAAAAAATATAAAAAAATATAAAATGAAAAAATACAATAACCCAAAAACCCTAAAAGGACAAGATCAAATCAACAGGATTTCTGACTTAATGGGTAGAATGACAACACTAAATGAAAGTACTTCACTTTCTGAAATAGATTTCATAAAAAAAGGTCCAAACGGAATTATTTATGGAATTATAAGAGAAAATCATAACTACTTTATTAAAACAACTGAAAAAACATCTGGGACACTAATGTCTGAAGATTTTAATTATTCAGGAGGTATTCAAAATAAATACGATGAAAGATATCATTCTTACGCTGAAGCGTTGAAACATTTAAACATGAAGTTTGATATGTTGAATGAGTCATATGGTATTGAAGTTGGTACAAATCTTTTCGAATCAGACGGTATTGAGGTAAAGGTAGCTAACTCTAGTGGGGTAGTGGTTAAAGAAACCGAAATAGACGGACCTGTAAAGGTTGGTGGTGAAAAAGAACAAAATCCAGAGGGGAAAGAAATAGTAATAGATGAGGAGGAAGAGGTTAATGAGAAAACTGTAATTAAGGTAGATGCACCAGCACCTCCACCAGTAGAAGATGAAGTTGAAGTAGATGAGTTCAGTATGGAAGATGAAGGTGAAGATCCATTCGCTGATGATGGTGGAGACGATATGGGAGACGATATGGGAGATGAAGAAGGAATGGGAGAAGATGGTGATGAAACCACAAAGAAAATACAAAAATATACTGGTAAAATTGGTCAACTATTAAGAGATAAAGATGAGCCAG
>Ga0233415_10000102_pt1 | contig 39273 bp, 31 predicted proteins | sample Na_anoxic_12_MG_FD_188631 | JGI IMG/M metagenome (GOLD analysis project Ga0233415, IMG submission 188631) | Seawater microbial communities from Saanich Inlet, British Columbia, Canada - Na_anoxic_12_MG | ecosystem: Environmental > Aquatic > Marine > Inlet | place: Canada: British Columbia...
AGTGGAACGATTGGTTCTTCATGAAATAGTGGTTCTTCGGGTAGTTCAGGAACATCAGGAAGTAGCGGAACAAGTGGTTCGTCAGGAACAAGTGGGAATAACGGTTCTTCAGGAAGTAGCGGAACAAGTGGTTCTTCAGGAACAAGTGGTTCTTCAGGTAGTTCAGGAACATCAGGGTCTAGTGGAACAAGTCCATTACCAACGGCAGTTATAGTTTTAGGTGGTGGTCCCAATTCATCAGTTAGGTGTGGAGGTCTAAATAGTGCAAGTGGTAATGGAGCCGGAAACTTAGCAGGTTACAATCAATCTGCGGCAGGAGCATGTTCATTAGCCATTGGAGGTCAAAATAATTATGCTGGTGGTCCTTATTCTTCAATTGTTGGTGGTGCTGATAATAATATTAGTAATAGTAGTAACAATTCTTTCGTTGGAGGTGGGGTAAAGAATCTAGTAGTGGATGACGCACCTTGTAGTAGTATAGTCGGTGGTGAATACAATGTCATATCAGAGGTGTCATCATTTAATATAATAGGTGGAGGTACGAACAATATAATAACAAAACAAGTAGAGTGTTCAAGTATTTTAGGTGGAGGTAAGAACTGTATATGTTCTAATAGTGACTACTCAACATTAGTTGGTGGAAAAAATAATATCATTCAAAGTTCTAGTCGAGGCTCATTTATTGGTGGTGGAGCATCCCAAGCCATAGGAGGGGGGTCAAATGGTTCATTCATAGGAAGTGGAAGTAAAAACATGATTTGTTCTAGTAATGCGGGAGTCATATTAAATGGGAATAGCAACACCATTTGTGAGGCTAACTATAATAGTATTGCGAATGGTTTCGGAAATTGTATAGATAACACCAGTTCTAATTCAGGTATAGGACAAGGTAAAAGCAACACCATTGGTCTCTCTACCTATTCATCAATTGGTAATGGTAAAGCAATTACAATTGGTAAAAACTCTAAATATGGTTTTATTGGTAATGGTTACAATAATAATATGTTCGGGGGATGTCAACAATCAATTCTTAATGGTTGTAGTAATCTAGCAAGTGGTTCTATTAGTTCAACTATTGTAGGTGGTAGTAATAATTCAATTTATGATTCTAATAGTATTATAGGTGGTGGACGTAAAAACATATCTAAAGGCAGTACATTTGGATATAATGTGTTGGGTGGTGGTTTTATAAATTGTATGGATGATGCCAACTACTCAAGTATTTTAGGTGGTGCTAGCAATTACATAGGAAAATACAGTGTAGATAGTTCTATTGTGGGTGGTAGAAACAATAGTATAGTTGGTTACACCAGTGCTCATATCATCGGTACTAATATTAATGCATACGCTAGCAACGCAACGTTTGTTGAGAATCTATATGTGGCGGGTAATCTAAGTAAAGTTACCGGTACATTTAGAATACCTTACCCCGGTAAAAATACACTTGATATTGTACACTCACTTGTGGAAACAAATACTGCGGGTGATAACATTTATAGATACCGTTATACAACACCGGGTAAAGGTTCACAACCAATTGAGGTGTTTATTCAATTACCGATTTATTTCACCGAGATAAATGATATGGAAGGAGAAAACGGTGACAGACCTCAAGTATGGGTTTCACCTGAAGGACCATTTAATTTTTTCAACGCAAATGCTTACATTGGCTATTCTAAAATATATGCAGGTTGGGGTGTAATTTTAAATTTTGAACCAAACCAAATGATTAATAGACAAGATGTTTGGGCTGTAGCGAATACTTTTAATGTTTTAGTCATTGGTACCAGGTCCGATAAAATGGCCCAACAAAATTGGCGAGGTGATGTAGTAACTATTAATGCAGCGAAACAAATACAAGAGAGTGATAGAGGTATGTTATAATTTTAAATAGAAACTTTTAAGTTTACTATGATATACTTTGATATTATATTTAATATTGTAAAGTCAAAGTATGGAAAAAACAATATATTATAATTCATCGTTACCTAGAGCTGGTTCAACACTATTTCAAAATATTGTAGGACAAAACCCCGAATTTTATGTAACACCGACTTCGGGGTTAAGTGATTTTATAGTAGCGTGTAGAAATCAATTCAGTTCAAATTCGGCATTTAAAGCTCAAGACCAATCACTGATGAAGAATTCTTTTTTGGATTTTTGCAAACATGGTATGTTAGGGTTTTTTGAAAGACTAACAAATAAACCATATATTTTAGATAAATCTAGAGGGTGGTCTATTGAATATGGATTAGTTAACGAACTTTTCCCAAACCCTAAAATGGTTTGTATGGTTAGAGACATTAGATGTATATATTCGTCAATGGAAAAAAATTATAGAAAAAATCCACATATTAATAGTGGTACGCAAGACACATCTAAATTAATCGGAACCACTTTAGATAAGAGAATAGATATTTGGGCTGACGGTATTCCTGTGGGAATATCTATAGACAGACTAAAAGATATTATACAACAAGGTATTGATAAAAATATACTGTTTATTCGATATGAAGATTTATTATCAAATCCTAACGAGGAGATTAAAAGATTTTATGATTATCTTGGGTTAGATTTTTATGGTGGACATAATTTTAACGAAATAACACAATTAACTCATGAGAATGATGTCGCTCACGGAATTTACGGTGACCATAAATTGAGAACCGAATTTAAAAAATTACCTGATGATTATAATCAAATTTTAGGGGTTGAATTGTCTCAAAAAATAAAAAATACCTACCCTTGGTTCTTTGAATATTTTGGTTACGTTTAATGGTTAGTAAAGGTAGACATATATTAAAAACTCTAACTTGGAGAATTATAGGAACTATAGATACTATTGTATTAAGTTGGTTAATAACAGGAAGTCTAACTTTAGGTTTTTCCATAGGTGGTGTTGAAGTAGTAACTAAAATGATTCTTTATTATTTACATGAAAGAGCATGGTATAAATTTTCTAAGTATGGGGTCAATAAAAAAGAAAAATGAACATAATATTTGAAATTAGAGGTGGTTTAGGCAAATCTATAATGTCTACCGCAGTGTTAAAGTGTATGAGGAAAAAATATCCCGATGATTACATTATTGTAATCACAGGATTTCCGGATGTTTTTATTGGTAATGAAAATGTTAATAAAGTATTAAATTTTAAGCAAAAATCCAATATTTTTAATAACTACATTGAGAACAAAGAGTCTAAAGTTTTTATTTCAGACCCGTACTTCACAAGTGACTACATAACTAATTCAAAACACCTGATACAGTTATGGTGTGAAATGTATAACTTAGATTTTAGTGGGGAAACTCCTGAACTTTTTATCTCAAAACCGGAAAGAGAATATTTTGAAAGTTTTTATAAAACCGAAAAACCTATCATGGTTATACAAACTAATGGAGGGGATAGTTCTCAACAACTTAAATATAGTTGGGTTAGAGATATACCCGTAAATACGGTTAAACAAATTATTAAACACTTTAAAGACCGTTATAGCATATTACATATAAAGAGAGAGGACCAAATAACATATGAAGATACTTTACAAGCTTTAGACGGTTATAGAAGTATTGCCATACTAATATCTCTATCAGATAAAAGATTGTTTATAGATTCAAGCTGTCAACATATTGCCAAATCATTAGGTTTAAGTTCAGTTGTAACTTGGGTAGGTACAAACCCTAAAGTTTTTGGGTATGAAAATAATATAAATATTTTACCCAATAAACCTAATAAAGACATACTCAGTGAAAGTGAAGGTTTCTTAAAATACCAATTATTTGAAGATATATCAAAAATACCGTATAAAACTACAGACGATATTTTTAATGTGAGTGAAATAATCGACGCTTTAGAAAAGATTTAATAACCATATTACGTATAATCTTTATATGATTTTTCTTCGACGAAACCTGACCCATATTTAATATTAATTTCTTTTTTAATTACTGACCTAATATCGTTAGTGAAGTAAACAGACCTTGCCAATTCAATAAAGTCCTTATCAAATTCATTTAATCTTTCTTTATCTCTAATATCGTCTTCAATTTTCCAAAGTTTTTTATTTATTTCGATTAATCTATTGTAATCATTATTATTAATTTTTAATTCTGAGAATACAACTTCATAAAGATAATCGTACTCTTTATTAATATTAATTAATTTAGATTCGTCAGTTATGTTAAGTTTTTTAATTTCTAAGATTGATAGTTTATCTACAATCTCCCCTATTGATACTTCTATTTTCATTTTATAAGATGTTTAATTTTATTTATTACCATATTTGAAGTTATGCTCTTATGACACTCAAATTCTCTTTTAGTTCCCCTCATTAATGGACACCAAAACCAATCACCCTTATCAAATTTAAGTTTAGGGTTATTCCAACATCCACTACATACATTAGTATTTGTAATTCTTGTACAATCTGATACAAATTCATGTCCTTCTTCCGTAAAATTAGAAATCATTACCACATGTTTATCTATTGCCCAAGATAACCAAGATAACCCACTCGATAATCCAATAAAAAACTCACTATGGTGAATATAGTTTAACGTATTTGGTATTGATGTGTCAGATATTTTAATAGTACCTTCAATGTGTTCACCATTCATTGACACATTAACAACACCGTAACCTAAACTTTTTAGGTATTTAGTTAACTCTTTCCAACCATCTTTATTATTCCACAATTTTAAATGTGCGGTAGATTCATTACAAATTGTAATATATTTGTCATTAATCGGTCTTTCTTTTGGTGTAAAATCTATTTTACTTTTTATTTCTTTAAATTCTAACCCAACTATGTTACTAATAGTTTGTTGTAAGGGTATTGCATTGGATATTTCCGGTTCTCTATTTTCATCATAGAACCAACCTACTTTATATGAAACATCACAAACTGTTGATTCTCCGGGTTCGATAAATTCAATATTACTATATTCAGGTAGATTTCTAAACCAATCATTGTGAAAAGTTGATAAAATTACTTTACATCCTCTTTGAATTGATAAATCTACCGAATAAGGTGCCCAAGCCACAGTATCACCTAACGATTTTGACTCTAAGGATACCAAAACTCTTTTATCTTTTAACGTAAACTTCTCAATAATTTCTCCATTAACTTTTATAGTCCAAGGGACATAATATTTTATAGAAGACGCCGACCACATATTATTAGTTATTGTATCTGAAAATCTAACATTACCTTCACCATCAATAAATTCAATATAATATGTTTTATAAAAATCACCAATTATTTCTACTCTTGGTCCATCAATATATGATATTTTAATTTCGTTGTTATCGATTTTATTAGGTTTGTTTTCTATAAAATTTTCTAATGTGTCAATACCTATTTTAGCGACATTTTCCCAACTAAAATTATCTCTAATTTCTTTAGATTCCATTATTGATTTAGATTTATAATGTGGGTAATTATTATAGACTTCCCTCATTTGTTTACTCAAATGATTGAAATCAGGTTCATAATAGTTACCAACTGATTCGTTAAAGTGATTATAATCACTTTCATTAACCGGTTTCTCGCCTAATATGTTAATAGGTATTCCTTTACCTTCAGCAAACTCTAATTGACCCGAACAGTTTGAATAGATTGATGGGGTACCACAAGACATCGACTCAATTAAAGGTAAATTCCAACCCTCTGACCTTGAACATGAAATAAATACATTACAATTTTTTAATAGACTGATATATTCATCTCTTGGGGGAAAATGTAAAATTTTAATTCTATCATCACTTAACCCATAGTATTCTAACCTTTCTTCGGTTGAATTTAAATTATCGTTAGAGAACGGATTATCGACAGAAACTATCAAATCAACAGGTTCACTCTCACCAAAAGTATTAATAAATGATTCAATTATTTCTTTTGTTGATTTTCTATAGTCCCACCTTCCGGCTAAAAAAAATGTAAACCTACCTTCAGATAATATTGGGTGAGAAGATTTGTTAACATTTGGGTTAAATGTGTTAACATCAACTCCCTCAGGTACAACTCTAATTTTAGATTCATCATACCCTTGATTTACAGTACATTCTTTTTGCCATTTAGATGGTACCCACAATTGGTCAAATTCTTTTAATTTTTCAAAAAACCCTTCAGGTTGTAAAGTTGATTCCCAAACATTATAAGCTATTTTAGGTCCATTATATTCATCATAAAATAAATGATGATTAGTTTCACATAATACTAAGTTAACATCGTGATTAAAATCTTTACCTTGTTTTTCATACATTTTAAAATTATTTCTCTCACCGTTAGGCCCCCACAGAATTTGTTCATGTAAAATGTTTTTATCGATATCGTTTAAATAGGGTTCCAAATTATGTGGTTCTTCAGACATTGTTGACCATGTCTTACCAACCGTGAAATTTCTAACTTTAATTTTACAGTAATTTGATAAATGTCTAAAAAAATCACGAGTATGGTTATTGTAACCTGTATTTCCTATATATGGTCCGTGACTGTAAACTTTAATGTTTTTCATAAATTGTTTTATTTAAATTTAAACAAATTTACCTATTTTTAAATAAAATATTAAAATGAAATTAGCTTTATTTGGTTATGGTGGTCACGCTAAAGAAGTGGCGGCCCAAATAGGTGGTCAATTCGCCTTTTTTGTTGATGATGAATTTAGTGATGGTATATCAAAACCTATTAGTGAATTTAATCATGAGGAATTTTCTATTATGATTGCGATAAGTGACCCTGAGTTAAGAAAGAATGTTGTTGATAAATTACATAAGGATACTACTTTTTTTACATTCATTCATCCGACAGCACAAATTATGGGTGAAAATGTTAATATTGGTGAAGGTTCATTTATTGGGGCAAATAGTATTTTAACAGTGGATATAGATTTAGGGTCTCACTCACTTTTAAATAGGTCTGTACAGATAGGTCATGATAGTGTCTTGGGTGATTATTTTACTGCAATGCCTAACTCAACAGTGTCAGGAAACGTTACGTTTGGTAAATATGGTTATTTAGGTACTAACTCAACAATTATAGAAAAAATAAACGTAACCGATAATGTAGTAATTGGAGCTGGTGGTGTTGTTATTAAAGATATTAATGAGAGTGGGGTATATGTTGGTGTACCTGTAATTAAAATAAAATGATGAAAAAAGATTTAATAGTAATTGGTACTTACTGTCCCGATTTGGAAAGACAAAAAATACTTAATAATTGTATTGACTCACTTCAAAAAGGAAGAGATAAGTATGACATATTAATATGTTCACATACATTCATACCTGAATATATACATGAAAAAGTTGATTATGTTTTTTATGATAAAAACAATGATATTCTAACGGATATGGAATACTTAAACCAACCTTGGTTTTCACCTGAAAACGGATATGTCATTAAATCAACGTTTATCGGTAATGGTAGTACGTATCTTTCTGTTTATAGGGTTTTAATTTCCGCTTTAGGTATTTCTAAAACATATGGTTATAGTAAAGTACATTACATTGAATATGATTCTATTTGGAATGATTTAACACCAATAGATAAAAATTCAGAACATTTAAATGAATACGATAGTGTTATTATAAAGAAAATACCTGAAGATTACGGAGATAATCTATATTGGGGACAAGGGTTCTTTATGTCGTTTAAAGTAGATAGTCTCGATAAGGATTTTTTAATATTTAATAGAGATAATTTATTAAAAATACTTTTAGACTCTGAATCAAAAACAAATGAAAAAATAACAGAAGACATATTAAATAGAAATGATTCAAAAGTTTTAATTTTAAATTACGATGAGGTAAATCCCTTTGATAATCAATATAAATTATCTAACGACACTCAAAAAGAGAGTTTAAGTGGGTGGTCAGTCCCTTATTATAATTCCGATAACGATAAAATATATGTGGTTTGTTGGAATGACAGATATGAACATAATTTATCGTCATCATTTATTATAAACTCAGAAAAAGTAATTTCCTTTAAAAACATTTCAAAGTTTGAGTGGTCTATTGAAGAAGTTGGTTTAATAGATGAGGTTAAAAGTATTGTAACTATGGTTAACGGTGATTTAAAAAACAAATTAATATTTACTGAAGATTTTAAAAATAAATTTAAAAAAACAAATTATATAACATTCAAATAATGGAAAATTTACATTTATTACACTTAGATAGGGGAACCTATTATGATAGAACAATTAATATAATTACTTGGAGTGATGAGTACCACGTTAATATAGGTAAGTATACCTCTATTGGCCGGGACTGTAATTTTTTTCTACATTCAAACCATAGACCTGATTGGGTAACAACTAGTTCACAACTATGGGGTCCCGTAACTAATGAAATTGCGGAATTACATATGAAAATAGGTCACCCGTCTTGTAAAGGGGATATTAATATTGGTAATGATGTTTGGATTGGAGCTAAATCCACAATAATGTCAGGTGTTAAAATAGGTGATGGGTCAATCATTGGTGCGGGGACAACCGTAACTAAGGATGTTCCACCATATTCAATAGTTGTTGGTAATCCCGGGAAAATAATTAAATATAGATTTGATGAAAATCAAATAGAAAAATTATTAAAAATTAGTTGGTGGGATTGGACTGAAGATAGGATAAAAACTGAAGCCATGAATATGTGGTCAGATAAAATTGACGAATTTATAGAAAGACACTTATGATTAATATAAGATATGATAATAACATTAACATTAACGTTGGTAAAGTTAGTGAAATTTTTGAAAAGGACAGGTTACCCTTAACTTTTAAAATCAAGAACACTGTTTCAAAAGAAATAGTATGGGAAACCAAATTAAGTGATAATATGTGGGCAAAATACCCTGAGTCAGAATTAAAAGATGTGTTAGTTGAGGACTCTAAAGGTAATTTTATAAAAAGATACAGATGGGATGTGTTAGAACATGGTTCAATTTTCCACAAATCATTGTGGTTATATTGTAAGAATCTAATTAACCAAGGTATTAAACCGAAAGGTCTTGCGGTTGGAACTCATGATGGTGAATTTGGAGAATGGGTCCCGTTAGTTTTAAACTATATGAGTGAAATTCTTTTAATTGAGGCCAGTGTACCACAATTTAATAAACTAAAACAGAATTTTTTTGATAAACTTGATGTTAGTTTTTTAAATTCTCTTATTACCACCGATGGTAAAGAAGTTGAATTCTTTGAGGGTGGGCGAGGTTATACTAATAGTGTAGTTAAAAGAGTTATCGAACATTGGGAAACCGAAAAAATATCATCGACAGTAAGGTCTTCGATAAGTTTAAATACTATAATAGAAGAAAATTTTGATAGAAAAATAGATTGGTTACATTTAGATGTTGAAGGATTAGATTCTAAATTAATACGTTCTGTAGATTATAGTAAATTACCAAATTTAATAATTTTTGAAGACTATAATTTAAGTGATGACGAAAAAAATGAAATTTATGAATGGTTAAAAATAGGTTTATATTCATTACATTCAGAATCAGGTATATGTATGGCAACTAAATTTATTTAATTGAGTATTTATAATTAAATAAAAAGCCAATATGAAAAACATTGAAAAAAAAATAAATCTCATAACCGAAAAGATTGAAAAATCTGAAAATAACATAAATAAAAAGTTATTTATTAATGAGATGAAGAAAATAGGTATTGAGAAACTTCCTTACTCCTATTCAGCCTTAAAACAATTTATCGACCCTGAAACAATGAAATACCATTATAATAAACATTATAAGGGTTATGTTAAAAAATTAAACGACGCATTATCTAAGAAAAAATATGGTGACATTGATTTAGAAAAAATAGTTAAAACCATTGGTAGATTCGATAAAAAAATTAGAGATAATGCCGGTGGGGCATTTAATCACGCTTTATTTTGGAAACTTTTAACACCAAACGAACAAAAACCTCACGGTAATATTTTAAAACAAATTAAAAAAGAATTTAAAAGTTATGGTGAATTTAAAACTAAGTTTGAAACAATTGCTAAAGAAAGATTTGGTTCGGGTTGGGTATGGTTAGTCTTAAATAAACGAAATAATTTAAAGATAGTGTCAACTCCTAACCAAGACAATCCTTTAATGAATATTGTCAAAGACGGAGGGTATCCTATATTAGGTTTGGATTTGTGGGAACACGCATATTACTTAAAATATAAAAATAAAAGAGAGGATTACATTAAAAACTTTTGGAAAGTTGTTAATTGGGAATTTGTTAATAAATTATATGATGGTAAAATAGGTAGAGACCTAAACGAAACATTACAATTAAGACAAACTTTAAACGAGGGTAAATCTGAAAGATGTAATCGTAAAATGAATGAAATAACTAGATTTATATTCAACAACAACCCCAAAGTTAAATGGACCTTTAAAAAAGGTATTGATAAAATATTACAAGACGTTTTTCCGGATAATTTTTACAAAAAAGGTGAATATTCTGAGGATGAGATGTCAGGTATATATGATTTAGAAACTAAAGGACGTTCAGTCATTAACAAATTAAATACAAATTATAGTGGGTTCTGTGTTTTATTAAGTGATATTAATCAAGTACTAATCGCAAGTGGCAAATCACCTATTAAGATAAGTGGTTTACCACCTAAAGAACAAATTAATAAAACGTATGAGTTCATTAATCAATTAAATTTTTATAAAGACAGGATTTTTAAATTAGACTCATCAACTTTTCAAAACATTATGAGAATATTAGAACAAACTAATAGTTGGGGTGAAAAAAGAGAAGATGATACTGTAGTTAAACTCAAAAAAGAATTTGGTGATAGTAATGTTACTAAGTTAGGTAAGTTAGGTGGTGAACTTGACATGGTTAAAGGTGTAGATGCAGAAATAATTTTGAATGGTAAACCTATATCGGCACAAATAAAACCATTAGGTTACAGTAAAAATATTAATGGTAACATAATACTATTTAATACGGGTAACGTTAAGTACTACACTACTGATTGGTTGATTTTTACTAATAAAAAAGAAACTTTGATTTTTAATAACGATAATACTAAAATTGTTGATGGTCGTTATATTTTTCCTGAAGAATCTTTAATTTATACTTTATAATGATATTTATAATAAAAAGATAACTATGGGAATTTTAACAGGAGCTACAGACCAAACTATAATAATATCAGAACCTCAAAGAAGTAAGTTATATAAAAGAGTGAGACATCTATTAGGTGCACCTATTCGTGCTATAGAGATTGAGGACGAAATGATGGATAGTTTGTTGGAATTTGCGATAGGTGATTATTCTCAATATATTCAAGATTGGTTGATAGAATCTCAATGGACATCACTTTATAATTTAAACTTAGATACAGAATCACTTTCAAGAGCGTTTGTTACCAAAAGTTTAGATTGGGAAACTCGATACACTTACGCTTACTCAAAAATTGTTGGTCTACAAGCTGGTGGTGATTGGGAACTTAAAAAAGATTATATAGAACTTGTTCCCGGACAACAAATTTATGAAATACCTGCAAATAGGGAGTTAAATGAATTATTATGGTTTGCACCACCTGAATTAACAAATATGTTTTTCGGTGACGGAATGGGATTCGGAGGTATGGGTGGACCAGGTATGGGTGGTCCCGGAGGATTCGCACAAATGGGGTCAACGGGTTCTAATTTTATGATGCCGGGATTTGATATTTTGTTAAGAATGCAGGATATTAATTTAAAAAGACGTATCATAGGTGGTGATTTAACATATAGAGTTACCGCATTACCTGAAGGTAAAAAGGCAATACATTTAATGAATGTTCCCGGGGGTAAATTCGACTTTGGCAATGCTAATTTAAGAGGTGGTAAAGTATGGTATTGGTACTATGATGCCGGACCCGCCGATAGAGATGGTTGTTTAAAAGATAATCCTGATATAATTAAATTACCTTCTGACGTACCTTTAGATGAAATATCATGGGGTGAATTAAATGACCCGGCTAAACAGTGGGTTAGACGTTACTTTACAGGATATGTTAAAGAAACTTTAGGTAGAGTTCGAGGTAAGTTTAGTGGAAACCTTAAAACTCCGGACAGTGAATTACAATTAGACTACCAGAGTTTATTAACTGAAGGTAAGGATGAGAAACTAAAACTTGAGGAAGAACTTAAGTTACGTTTAGAAAGATTAAGACCGGATAAGATGATGGAAAGAGAAGCAAATATCGCCGAAAATTTAAATAAGTCATTAAAGTTCAGAGCGATGCCACGTCAAATATATGTTATATAAGTTATGGGAAGTAAACTATTGAGAAAACGAATTGGGGATAAGTATTATCTTAGTGATAAAGAGTTTTCGGGGACTAATATTAAGGTAGTTAATACCTCTGAGTATAGGACCAAAGGTGAAGATGTGATATTAATAAAAGATACGGAAAACTGTAGACTAATATTAGATTCATCAACCACCTCACACATTATAATTAAAACAATGACCAACTCAGTTATCACAGCCTTTATTGGTAAAATCGATGAAGAATATGATGAGGTTAGAATTGGTAAAGGGGCTTGTGTTGAATTTATATTGATTGAGGGTAATTTTTATATTGTATCAAGCGATGGTTTAAAGATGGAATAAATTAAAATAAATGTGTTAATATAAAAAAGACCACTTTATAGTGGTCTTTTTTATTACTTAAATTTTATATTCATATAATTTATTTGTGTCAACCATTTCTTCCCACCCTTCTTCGGCTAAATCGTAGATGTAGTTAGGGTCGATACCTCGTTTACCCCAATATTCTAATTCTCTCTCTTCAATTTTTAGTAAATCCTCTAAACTATCTTGGTCACCTTCTTTAAACGCTAAACCACTTATAAGTTCACACTGAGTTTTAGTAAAGAAACCTCTATCATTTGGGTCAGTTACTAATAATTTTTCTCTAACCTCTTTATCAAACACAACTAATAAAGGATTTATACGCTTGTTAAATGTAGCGATTGCCCTTGCGATATTATATTCACCCAACATATCCGGATTTTTTTCTAACTCTGCACTATCTAACATATAACAATTAAGTATTAGTTCGGAAGAGTCAGGTGGCATTGGTTTACCGTGGTCGATTCTGTATTGTCTTTTTTCAGCCGCAGTCGCTTCCCACTTATTCTTTCTTTGAACATCGCCGTGTGAAGCTTTTTGACCATTATTAACATAGAAAATAACATCACCTAAATTAACTTTAAGGTTATGTTTCATAGCCAGTTCCATATGACTCATTGCTGACATACTACCACCCGATTTAGTTTTTTGTTTAGACCTTTTAATATAGTCAGGAATAGATAACTTTACCTTAGCTCTCGATGCGATTTGTTTAAGAGGAATCTGTCTATTAAATATTTTTTCAACATATTCATAATACCACTCTACAAAATCTTGACCATTACCTTCCAATAAATTACGAATACCTCTATCTAAGAATGCTTCAATGTATAGAGGTAATTTTTTAGATTTAATTGTGTTTCCGGTCAACTTAATTTTACCATCATGTTCCATAGTTGCGTAGTTCTTACGTGCCAAGTTAATACAAGAATCCCAAGTACCATCGCAGTCTAATCCCATTTCACCCTTCATAAACATATCGTTATATTCGGCAACGTCGGCATCATAACCGGTATAGATTTTATCTTTTTCAACCAACCAATTATTACCTTTACCCACGTAAGTTTTATGTTCCACACCACCTTCAGGTAATGAGAAGTTTACCCCATCAGTATCTAATACCAAAGTCTTATAACCTCTCTTCGTGAAATACATTACTAATTGTCGTAAATATTGACGACCGGTAGTCGTAATCTGTTCACCCATAAACATATCCCCCCAAGCAAATACGTGTGGTGCGGATAAGGCTCCGAACATACTATTAATGAATATCTTAATAGGTAATTGCTTACGACCATACGATACTGACTTCTTTTTATCGATAGACGCGTATTCCGCGGCTAAGTTTTTATATTTTATACGTGAGTTTCTAAAGTAACTTAACATTCCCTTCATTGCTCCCGTAATATCACATTCAGGAAATACATCATGTACTAATTGTATTGATGGATAGAGTGACGAATAATCCAATTTTAAAACATCTTTAGAGTAACCCACGGTTAACAGTCTTGAAAGTCCACCTACGAAATCGGTTTTTTCTTCTTTCATCGGTAACGCTAATCCGTGTTTGTACGAAAACGCCAACATTATCATTTTCCACAGGGTTGCGGTCCCCATCGTAGATACTCTCTGATATGTTGTTGGAACTAAAGATGCCAATAGGAACGTACCCTGATTAAATTCATCATCTACGATTAATGTTTCTTCTAAATCATCATCCAAATACCTTTCAACAATATCATCACCGGTAGTCTTAATGTAAGAATTAGGAAATTTTCTGTCTAAATCATCAAAGTCGAATTGTTCTAATTTTCTGTAATTACCATTCTTAATATTAAGTATGTAATCTTCTTTCTTAGCATACATTGGGCCAATGTCGGTATGGTCTATATAGATACGGTCATCAGCCTCAGCATCAATAAATTTAGTTATATACTTAAGACCTGCAGATTTAATACTCGAGTTAATGGCTTGGGCTCGTCTAACTGAATGTAATATATCAATTACATTATAACCCCACATACTTACTTGGTTAAATATTTCAACCTCATTAGCAAGTTTCAACATACTTTCCCTCTCTCTAATCGATTGATTGGGGTTTAGAGTTTTAACTATCTTTTTTAAATCTAAATTAAGTTTTTTAGCTCTTTCAAAAATCCAAAACCAATCAAAGTTTGCTGAATTGTATCCACCGATTATACTAGGTTTTATTTCTGAAATGATATTAAAGAATTGTATAATACCCTCCCTTTCTTGTTCTTCGGTTGCACATTCAATAACTTTTTGGTAACCTTTGTTTGTCTTAATACCTATCATAAATATACGACCATCTTTAGGTTCTAAAGAAGTTGTTTCTAAATCGAATACAAGTCTTGTTATATCATCATATTCGTCAAACCCTTTAAACAATCTTTTCTCTTTCGATATTAAGTATTGTTCTACCGGAGATAATATAGTGATTAATTGTTTGGTATTATCACCCCACGGGTCTAAACCACCTTCTCTAAAAAATTGTACTAATGAACGGTAACCATTTAAAGATTTGACCAAATATCTCATTCCGTTTTCGAGTCTATCGTTACCGTCTGTTCTTAAGTTTTCAATAACAATCTTATGTTTTGTCATCGCAGCTTTCTGTCTATCTTTTGATAATCCATAGAACTTAAACCCATTAAAACTTCCCACCCAAGCGAATGGTATAAATGTGTCTCTTTGAATTGATTTACCCTTTATAGGGTCTTCTATAACTTTATATACACAATCGGTTCTGTAATCATATTCTACAGAAACAATATATTTTTCGGGGTCATTACCCTCGAGGAATTCTTTAATTTCATCTTCTGATACCATCGTTGTTTTTTTAAGTTGGTGTATTAGCTGCCACATTAACGCGACATTTACCTTAGTTCACAACAAATATAAGATAAAATCTGAACTAAATCAAATCTTAATAACTCATATAATTAAAAGAATTGTTTTAGAAATTTGGGTATACTCCGGAAATAGAGCCAGTTGAAGGTGTCTGATTAATAAAAGATTCCTGTACATTAATGAATAACTGCTCTCTAATTGGTAAAATTAAATTACCATCATCATTTTTAATGAGAAATTGACCTTCATATCTACCAACTTTATTGGTATTTTTTTTAGAAAATTTAAAGTATATATAAAATTCGTCAGGTGCGTCAGGATTGTCTTTAGTTATCTCAACAAAACCAGCCGGTTGAGTCGTTATTTTAGGAATCCCGTTTTCAACATTAACCATTGAAAAGTATAATGAGGACTTTTCAATTTCAGACATGAATTTATCATAATCACTTCTACCATCTTTAACAACAGCCATCTTAAGAAGAGGTAATGTTGCGTTCTTTTTTATATAAAATTCCATTAATTGATTTTATAATAAATACTTAGTTTTATGGAAATATTAAATTAACTTTCCTTTCGTAAGTTTTTATCGTAATGGTCAAATCTATCATGTTCAGTTGGTGTTAATAATAATAATCCCGGTTTTACATTATTTTTAATAGTTTCTTGATAAATATAACTCATCCACGTCTGTTCGAATGGGTGTCCCCATTTTTCAGTTAGAAACATTTTTTTATTACCTTTTTTAGTAACTAATTGTGGCCAATTACAATAATAAATTTCACCATCTATGTAGGGTAAATCATTATGTGTTCTAATATTATTAAATTTGGTTCTAGGTGAGTTAGGGTCCAAGCCTATCTCAGGTAGTCTTTTTTTATTTGGCCAATTAGTTTCTCTAAAATCTTGTGGGACGTTATACCAACTCCATTGTGTTCCATTATCACCAAAAAATTCTGTATAATTTAATTTTAAAAAATCAAAATTTTCTTTTTTAACAATAGATAAAGATTTAGTGTAAAGTTTAGAAATATATCTGTTAAATCCATTTTTACAAACCTCTCCTTTTTTCGGATAAAAAAACATATCATCTTCAAAGAAAAACATTGATTCCAAATCTTCGTTATCGAAGTGTTCAGCAATCCATTGTCTACCACCACATATTCCCAAATTATCTTTCTTGATGTGAGTAAAACCATATTTCTCACATAGTTTTTTATATTCGGGGGTAGTTGTTAAATCTGTAGAATTATTTAGTAGAAACTTTTCAGGTTTATCAATAAAATCACTATCGTATGATAACATAGAAGTAATTAAAGTTTCGAATTGTTTAGGAGAATTAAAACCAATAACGTATAAACCTACTTTATTAGTATCTATAGAATCTATGATTATGTTGTTATTTTTATTTTCAATAACTACAGTATCATTTTTTAAGTCTTCAAAAAATTTAGATACTAATCCGTTAGACTCTATCTTAGAGTAGGTAAATAATTCGGGGTATTTGTATGTGAGTATTGTAAATAAACTTTCTTCAGTACCCATTAAATTTCTACTCAGTGTGTCATCCATCAATGAGTAATATAACCCATTAACTTCTGAAATTATTTCTTTTTTACCCCCAAAAAAACCACCTCTACATACCATATCAACTTCTTGGCCTGATAATCTACACATTGATTGATATTCAAATCCGTGAATTTCTACTTTCCCATCATAGGGAAATGAAATGAAATGGAAATTACTTATCTTATTAGGTAATTTATCTAAAATATTGTCGTGAGTAAAGTAACCCGGATGAACGGTATTGGTTAATCCGGCATCAATCCAAAATAAATAATCAGAATTAAATCTATCCATAATTGATGCATCATTTAGTAAAAACATCTTTTGCATCACTAAAGGATTGTAATACTCTAATTTAGCTTGTGTTGAATTTGATAACCAACCTGATTGACTTAACCATTGAGAATCTTTTCTAATATTTTGAATTTTTTGAAAAAACTCATTATTAAACCACGATAAACTTCTTTCTATAAATTGTACATTATCATGCGTTTTATTTTTTTCTACAAATTTTTTTAATTCTGAATCGCCAAAAATTATTAAATTATTTGGTATCTTAAGAAAATTTTTAAAATGTTCTAAATAATGCTCCTCAAAACCACGCGCCCATCCTTCACTTAGTTTACCTCTTTTTATATCCCACAAGCCAGTGACTAATGTTGTTACATGAGTATTATGATGTTTGGGTTCACTATTTTTTTTATTAACCTGATAGTACCCTAATTGATTACATATTTCAATAACATTATAATTTATATTTCTTTCTTTAAAAAAATCAATAATAGCCGCATCAACACCAGGTAAATCAGGTCTTCTAAAATCATGAAACATAATAACACCCCCATCTGACATTCTATCGTAAATTTTTACTAAACTATCATATATCGAATCGTAAAAATCACCATCTAAAAATGCGAATGAAATTTTTTCAGGTAAGTCTTCTTCTTTTATATCTTTAAACCAACCTTTAACAATTTTTGGTGGAATTAAATCATTATTTTTAAAATTTTGAATTAGAATATCTTGACTCGTTTTCAATGTAAAAGGTTTCCACCCTGATTTTTCTTCCCACTTACTTAATGGTGGTAGACCCTCAAATGAATCATACACTGTTAATGTTTTTTTAGATTCATACACATCTAATAATTTTCTAATATATTTTGATGATTCACCAACATAACAACCTAATTCAACAATATCACCATCTATATTGTTTTCAATAACTTCTGAAAGTTTTGTTAATATGTTTAATATTTGTTCATGGGAAATTATACTACCGTCAACCTGTTTATTATGAAAGTGATAAGCTTCGTTTACATTTTTATTCATTTTAATTAGTAATTAATTTTTTATTTTCAATATCGAATATTTTTTTATAACCATATCTCATACAATAGTCGTTTAATTCTTGAAGTAAATTTTGTTCCAGTTCTTGGATGTCCAATACTTAGTATTAATTTTTTTTTCCAACATTATAATTTATCATAACTTTAATGGATTATTTTTAATATATTCATCACCGTTTATTTCGGGTTGTGATTTTGAATGTCCTTGGTATCTTCGTGAGGCGTCGGTGTGTCCAACATACGGACCTTCACCAACGTTACCATATAAAAAAGTTCCCCAATTATCTCTAATATCAATCCATTTATTTTCACTAATGATTTTTCTGTAATGTGGTATCATAGTTTCTTCCACATTATGACAACTTTGATGAGAGACGCCCACATATTGGTTTTTAATAATGTTATGATACCAATCATTCATTTTAGAAGTTCTAAAAATAACCGGGTTATTTGACCATCTACAAGTCGTTACTAAATCAATTTCAGTTACCCTATCTTCCTTTTCAAAAGGAGTCGTTTTATTTTCAACATCTGTCGATATTTCAAACCCCCTCATAGAATTATCATCTTTAGAAAACCAAACCGCATTTATAAAATTATGATTATTAAATGATTTTAACAATTTACCAAAATTAATATTGTCTTTACGTAAAAAAACCCAATCGTGTTCTAAAAATAAAAAATAAGGTGTTTTTATTTTTGGTAAGATAGTATCGATTGTCGATATTAAACCACCAAAACTAAATGATAATTCAACATTTAAATCAGTTTTAACATCCCGAAAATACGCATTTAAATTAACAATTTCTCTATCAATACCTTCATTTCCGGATTTATCATAATGAACAATAAACTTACATTTTGATACTTTATCCGGTAAACTATGTAATAAATAATTTAAATAAAATCGGTGATTTTCAACAAAATGTCCCGCCACCACAACGGTCAATTCTTTTTCTACTCTAAATTCGGTAAAATCTCCATTGGGGTAATTGTCATATAAAAATTTATGGTAATTACCTCGTATCCATCTGTTATAATTAACGGGACCTCTTGGTTGGAGAGTGGATTCGAATCCTACCGCATGATTAACAATTAAAGGTATTGTGGTTAAAGTCACAAAACCCTTACTATTTAATAATGGTAAGTAATCATCAATAGCTATATAATCTCTTTTATAGTTTGAATGTTCTAAAATATATTGATAAGCTCTTTTTTTGATTAAATACGCCCAAGCTCCGGAACTCTTATCTACAATCCCAAGATTATTTGTTATTGGTTGTATTTGTGATTTAGGGTTACAACCTAGTAATACCACATCCCATTCAATACTTTGTAAATCAGAATAAATACCTTGAATTAAGTCACTAAAATTTTTAGTTTTATTATATGGAAAATAACACTCCTCTTCAATATTAAAATCGTCTTCACCAACAAATATTATTGATAAATCCTCATTTAACGATTCTTTAAAAATTTCTAAATGACTTTTAGTACAAGAATATTGAATCATTTCATCGGTTAACGCTTCAAAACGATTTAGTCCCTCAATATTATATTTTAAAATCAAATCTTTTATCTTTTGGTCTCTATCGGTGGATGTCGATAAATTAATATAATATCCTTTATCTGCCAAATTATAATTTAATACTTTAAACATATTTTAATAATTTTTTTTATCTGTAATCTATTATCCCCTTAATGTTAATATTCAGGAATATCGGAGATAATTAATATCTATCTTCAACTTTATGTTCTGTTATGAACGGGGTTTCGGTGTGAATTAATTTAAAATTTGACATAGGAATTACAAAAGATAAATTAGACAAATAACCTGTTTTATATCCATATGGTTTCTCATAACCATAATCGGTAATAAAGTTCCAATTTTTAAAAAAAAGTTTAAAACTATCGGAATCTTTACCAAAAAATAATTGATTAGTACCGTCTAACGTATCGTAATCGTCATCACTAAAATCAAGAGATAAATCTTCAATATATTTATTATGATTATAAAATAACTCCTGAGATGGATGTCTATTTTTATAAACAAATCTAGCTGACGAAGTTTTTACCGTATTTGGTTCGTATAAATTTTTTAATGTTTCAATCAACTTACTATTATCAATGTGTGGTGTTATTTTAGTATCACATTCTAAAAAAAATAAACCTAAATAACCATCATTAGCCGCTTTTTCTAAAATAAACCTTCTTGAGTTCCAAGGGTATTTTACGGGATATAACCCAATGGGGTTTTCAGGTAATAATTCATTTTTAATTGAATTTTTATTATTTTTTCTTAAGTCATTAATATCGAAAACTTTAATTAATGGATGGTTTTCATATTCTGAAAACTCTTTTTTTAAATTTGTTGTAATATAATACGGGATATCTAAATTTAACTCTAAATATCGTTTTAAATTAAACTCTTTAAATCTCCTAACATAATTGGGGTAATTAACCTCACTTAAAAAACAAAAATGTTCCGTCATAATCCATCATAAATTTCCTGTTATTCTATCACACCACCCTTTTGATTTACTATGAGGCCATACAACCCAATGGTGTGGTTTATCTGTTGTTTGAAACTCTCTCCATATTTTGCAATAACCTGAAGGGTCTTTTAACATTCTATTAATTTCGTTAACGTCAGCATCTTTACGATTTAAAGTTTCATCATTTTCATCGTGAAAGGCCACAACCCAAAAATCATAATCTTTTTCAGGTACTTGTCCAAAATTTAAATCGATACAATGTTTAAAAATTGTTGTAAAACTATCTAACCATTCTTCTTCAGATTCAAAGTTATATGGGTTAGGTGGATATTTTTTATCTAATGTATATTGTTGAACAGCTCTTTTTGAAAAGTGTAATCCCGAATATTTTTCATAATCTTTAAGGGTTCTTTCTGTACCAAACCCATATTTACCAAAATCCAATTCAACCTCACCGTCCATTCCAAACAGTTGTCGATTTTTTTTATGAGCCAAATTATTTTTATTTACCCAATCCTTATCGTCATCCCATTGTTTTGTTCTACCTTCTCTAGTGTATTCGTGCCATATAACCACTTTATGAATATGAAATAAATCATACCCGTGAGTAAATGCTCTAACACCTATTGATATTTCTTCACCATGAAAATAAAACTCCGGGTCATGTTGTACTTCCTCACTAAATTGACCTAAGGTAAAGCAGAAATGAGCCGAATAAAATCTTGCCGGTACAGGTAAGGTTAATTGTTCCCAATTAGGTATTGATTCAGGTAAAAAGAATACCGCACCTTCAGGTATAAATCTATCAAAAGACATTCTCCATGGAACATTAACCCTTCCTTCGGGGTCATTTTTAGGTGAGAATGATGGGACATATCCGGTTAGTAAAGGTTTTTTATGTCCTTTTTCTTGTAGTTGGTTAATCATCTCGATTAGAGTGATATCCCAATCTTTTTCAAACCTCATATGAGAATCAATTTGTAATGTATAAGTTTCTCCGGAATAGACTTGTTGTATTTGATGTCTCGCCCAACATGCCCCTTTAGATTCGGAATATAGAACGTCAATAATCCTAAATCTATCGTCATCACCATACTTAGAAAGGTCCGAAAATTCGTCTTCGGGGTGGTATTGATGACAAATACCTATCCTCAGGTTTTCAGGGTTTTTAGAATTTTCCAACATGTTATCGATTGTTGGAATAAGTTGAGGGTCTCGATATGATGCGATTTGAACAAATATTTCCATATTACTTTTAATTTAATTTAAATATAGAAATAATATTTGTATCGTGAAGTATTAATCTTATTAAACTCATCTGTAATTAACTATAAAAATATTTTTTTTATAATTTTACGTTGGGTCTTATTCATCACAGCAAGTACCTATGATATTTGGACCGTCAAGAAAGGCGTCATAATCTACTAATTCATTTGTACAGATAGTAAGGGTACCTCCCGCAGGTACAAGAGAAGTACCAACAAATCCGGTAGTGCAGTCTCTATAAGTTACTTGACCATCATTAACGGTAAAGTTTTGAAATCTAATATTTAAACAATCACATGTTGGTGTTATTGTTGGTGTTGGTGTTATTGTTGGTGTTGGTGTTGGTGTTGCCGTATAAGATGGTGGGCAACATCCTATATTTATCCAACTATATTCAGATGAATCTAAAACTTCAACTGCACAAATGATAGTTATTCCGGGAGGGATTTCTTGAGTGACATTAAAGAAATCACCACATCGTTTATACGTTAAATCTTGAGGTTTTCCGGTAGGATTAGTTATTTCAAATTCAAAACATTCACACGTTGGTGTTGGTGTTATTGTCGGTGTTGGTGTTGGTGTTGGTGGTACGTTACAACAATCAATAAAATTAGCCTCAACCTCACCCACAGGTTCCATTGACACTATTAAACCTAAACAAAATGTTGACGTACCTCCAATTGGTATAATTTCGAAATCACTTCCACCCTCACAAGTTTTATAAGTTACTTTAGCATCTTTTGAGGCTAGATTTCTGAATTCCCATATGAAACACTCACACGTTGGTGTTGGTGTTATTGTAGGAGTATTCGTAGGTGTGATAGTATTCGTTGGTGTCACCGTTGGTGTTACCGTAGGTGTTGCCGTTAAAGTATTTGTTGGTGTTACCGTAGGTGTTGCCGTCAGAGTATTTGTCGGTGTTACCGTTGGTGTTGCCGTCAGGGTATTTGTCGGTGTTACCGTAGGTGTTGCCGTCAGAGTATTCGTTGGTGTTACCGTAGGTGTTGCCGTTAAAGTATTCGTTGGTGTTACCGTAGGTGTTGCCGTTAAAGTATTTGTCGGTGTTACCGTAGGTGTTGCCGTTAAAGTATTTGTCGGTGTTACCGTAGGTGTTGCCGTTAAAGTATTCGTAGGTGTTACCGTTGGTGTTGCCGTCAGAGTATTTGTCGGAGTTACCGTAGGTGTACTTGTTGGTGTTGATGTAATACCTGTAAATGTTGGTGTTGGTGTGTTCGTAGGTGTTACCGTAGGTGTTGCCGTAGGTGTTACCGTTGGTGTGGAGGTTAAAGTATTTGTCGGTGTTACCGTTGGTGTTGCCGTTAAAGTATTCGTAGGTGTTACCGTAGGTGTTGCCGTCAGAGTATTTGTCGGTGTTACCGTTGGTGTTGCCGTCAGAGTATTTGTCGGTGTTACCGTTGGTGTTACCGTTGGTGTTACCGTAGGTGTCACCGTTGGTGTTGCGGTTAAAGTATTCGTTGGTGTTACCGTTGGTGTTGCCGTTGGTGTTGCGGTTAAAGTATTCGTTGGTGTTACCGTTGGTGTTGCCGTTGGTGTTGGGTCAGGACAAGTATTATTAATACAAGGTAATCCAATAAAGTAATCAACCTCGTTAGAACTTACTGAAGGTTCTTTTCCACAAACGTATAATGAAGTGTTAGGAAATATAACCGAATCATTTACTTCCGCACCATCACAATTTATATATGATATGTTAAATTGGTCTACTAATGAAGTATTTGTAAATGTTAAACAATTACAATCAACAATCATTGAGGTCGTAGGTGTAGGTGTGATTGTCGGTGTCGGTGTTGGGGTCACACATGAAATTAATTTAAAAAACTCACAGCCTGTGGAATCAATAATAACAACTAATATTTGGTCGGCACCTGATAATTGAGTGGGTGTATTTAAATATACCGGAAGTGACGGCACTCCCGTTGACACAACATAACAATATGTCATAGTCAAATCACACATTTTTATTGTGTAAGGAGGTACTCCGGTAATCGATGTTAACTCAACTAAAATCATTAATAATAAATACTAATTTTTATATTATTATCTTAAATTATTAATCTTATTCATAAGTACCTCAACAAAATCACCTGTATTTAGGTTATCACCCATCACTGTTTGTATATTTTGTTTTTTAGAATTAACCATATCATAAATCACAGATTCTATTGTATTTTCAAATAATGGGTAATAAACTGAGACTGAATTTTTTTGACCGTACCTGTAAGCTCGGTCTTCGGCTTGTTCCATATCTCCGGGTACGAAAGAAATGTCATTAAATATAACCGCTTCTGCGGATGTTAAAGTTATACCTACACCAGCAGCCTTTGTATTACCAACGAAAACCCTAATCTTATCATTCTCTTGAAAGTCATCAACCGATTTTTGACGAGAGGGTTTGGTAGACGAACCATCTAATTTAACCGCTTTTTTCTTAAAATGTTCCGTTATTTTATTTAAAGAATCGGTAAAGTTAGTGAAAATAATAACTTTTTTACCTTGTTCTATTATATTTTCAGCTAATTCGATTGTGTTTTTCACTTTCTCATCAGCAATTACCTGTCTAACTTTCATTAACTTACTAAATTGTACTGTTAATGATTTTCTTTCTTCTTGATTTCTATCGTACCATTCGTAGTATTCCCCCATTAACGCTTCGTACATTTTAGATTTTAACCTCATATATACAGGACTAATAATTTTATCCGGTAAATCTAATACATCTGTTTTTAATCTTCTTAACACCTGTCTAGATGTTCTATCTCTAAGTTCTTCTAAATTTGAAGCCCCTGAAACATTCCATATTTTTCTTTTACCCGCAGTAAACTGATAACCTTGACAATATCTTATTGCATAAGCCATCCAATTTTGAGAAACGGGAGATTCAATCAAACTTAATAAGTTAAAGTAATTCATAGGTCTATTTGTCATAGGAGTACCTGTTAATAACCAAAGATATTTTGGTGATTTACAAAAACTATTAACCAATTTAGTTCGTTTAGCCTGACCATTACTAACATAGTGAGCTTCATCTAAAATTATTAAATCAAATTCTCCTTTGGTGATTAAAGAAGTATCTTTATTCTTTATATCATAGAAATTTTTTAATATGTCGTAGTTAACTATCACAAAATCATCTTCCGTTGAAAACTTTTTACCTTCAGCGATATAGATACTTCTGTCGGTATAATTTTCAATCTCTCTTTGCCAATTCAACTTTAAAGATGCGGGACAAATAATTAATATTTTTTTAACACCTGTTTCTAATGCCGCTATAATGGTTGCAGTGGTTTTACCTAACCCCATATCATCAGCTAAAATAAATCTTTTAGACCCAACTAATTTTTCAATTGCTTCTATTTGATGGTTAAGTGGTGGTCTGTGAGAATATTTATTGTAATCAATATTAACTTCCTCAATAGTATGTGTTTTTAGTAACGCCCCTTTAGGCATCCACATATCTTTTAGTTTGTCTTTTTCATTATATTTAGCCCAAATATGATAAGATTTATCTTTCTCAACTAATAACTTTTCAACCCATATTCGTTTAGGTATTTCAATCATTCCATTTTCGTCGGCAATTTTTTTAGAAAAATAAGGGTCCATATCAACCCACCGTCTACCAATTTTAGGGACAACTTTATGATATTTAATTATATAGTCAGATTGACTTCGGGTTGGTAAAAATCTAGAATTGGTGGATTGTTTATCCTGTAAATACATAATATAGTTGTTGGCACCTGAATATGACTCTAATATAGTTAGAGCATCTCTTTCTATGAGCTTATTTACCTTTATGGGGTCGTTATTTTCCAATATACGTATTTTATTAGAATAATAACATATAAACTAATATTTATCAATATGAAAGAGAATAAAGTACCAATTACTAGAATAGGAAGATTTTTCGGGTCGGAAGATTATAACTTAGAAATTGAAATGGGTTCTGAATGGTTAAGCGGTGACATGAATTTTACGTTAGTTGTTTATCAAGTTGATAAAACAAAGACTAAAACAGATGATGTATATGGTGAAGCTTTAACCGACGGTATTAAATTTAAACCCCCTGTTGAGGTCAATGCTTATGTTCAAATTTTAGCCCCCGAAAATAAAAATTTGGGTACGTCCAAGATAAATCAAATGGAACCCGGAAATTTAAGGTTTTCAGTATATCAAAAACAATTAGAAGATTTGAGTATTGAGATAAATTATGGTGATTATATTGGTTATTATGAAAGTGAGACTAAAGTTAGATATTATGTCGTAAATAATGATGGTAGAGTAAACTCGGACAATAAACATACATATGGAGGATATAGACCTTTTTATAAAACTTATATAGCATCACCTGTTAGTAACGACGAATTTAGAGGATTATGAAAATATTAATTAAGGAAAATAAAATATATGATATAATATATAATTTTATTGATAGTGAAATAGACTTTGAAAATTTAAATTGGTCATCGCCCTATTTTTATGACCACGAAACAACTGAAGAGGGTGAAGAAGATGGTATTATAGAATACTATTACGGTGACTATGATTCAGAAATTGGTGAATTTTTATTCGACTATTTTTCACCTGAATATTATGATGATAGTCCGGGAGGTAAGCCGTTCAAAGAAAAATCACCAATATTAGAAATAAGAGATGAGAATTTCCACAGTGCTTTATTAAATCTTTTTGGAGATGATTTATGGAGAAAACCATTAAAAGAATGGTTCGAAGATAAATTTAATTTACCCGTAAACACCATAACTCACCATTATCAATAAATAAATTATGAAACTAATATTAACTGAAAAACAACATAAAATGTTTAACGAGATGATAACTAAAGATGAGGTTATCTGTGATAAGTGTGATTGGTCGTGGGAATTATCTGATGGGGGACATGACCCCTATGTTTGTCATAAGTGTGGTTATGATAATGAAAATTTAGATTTCACGGGTCTTAAAGTTATGGTTTATTATAATTTACATAAAAAAACATTTTCAATACAACATAAAGGTTTGGTTATTGCTCACGCTGATTATGTTAAGTTAAATGATGTTGAATTTAGAGTTAGAAAAACGGGTAAAAATAAAGTTAGGGATGAAAAACGTAAAAATGTACACGCATTTGTTGTCGGTAAATTAATGGATTTCTGTAAATATCCTTGTGATAATATACCTGAAGAAAAAAATGGTAACGTAATAACTTATGACCCTTACATTTATGATTCTTTCGTTAAAAAAGAAAATGGTGAACCTATTTATAAAGCAACTGAAGTTGAAATGATTAATAATAGAAATAAAATTTTCATTATAAAAGAAACCTTTTAAAATATGCCCTTACCTAAAAAAATAAAAAAAGATATTCCTTTAACATTTCCAAAAACACTTATTTCAAGAAGAGAAGAATTGTTAGAGAAAATTAATAAAGATGGAACGTATCTTCCTAAGTCTTTGCTTCACGCCGATTTAGATAAAGGGTTTTTAGAGTTTGTCAATGAAGATTTAAAAACGGTTGTATCCGGTAAATTAGTTCCAACTATTGATATAATCATAACAACACAAAATTGGTCTCAATTTACTGAAACTTGGAATTTTGAAGATTTAGACAAAAATGTATCCCCACCTTTTATTACTACAGTTAGAACACCTGAAGTTAAATATGGTACAAATCCCTCTTTAATTTATAACATACCTAACCGTAAACAATACTACTATGCTCAGGTCCCTACTTGGGATGGTGAAAGAAACGGTATGGATATTTATAAAATTCCTCAACCGGTACCTGTGGATATAACTTACTCAGTTAAGATAGTTTGTAATAGAATGAGAGAATTAAATAAACTTAATCAAGTAGTTTTACAAAAGTTCTCATCAAGACAAGCATATAGAAATATAAAAGGACATTATATTCCTATTGTAATGGATTCTATTTCAGATGAGTCGGTCATGGAGGTTGAAAAGAGAAAGTATTATATTCAAAATTATACATTCATAATGTTAGGTTTTTTAATCGACGAAGAAGAATTTGAAGTTAGTCCTGCGATTTCGAGAGTCCTTAATGTTATTGAAGCGGATACTCAAGTACAAAGAAAAAACAGAAAACCAAATATTGGTGATGAAGATACTACTGAATTAAAAGTTTCTTTCGTTTCAGGTAATAATACTATTAGCGAAACTTTCTTTTATACCACAAATCTATTACTGTTGAACTCTCAAAATATTGATACCTTTGAGGTCTATATAAATGACGACTTTTACGGTACTGATGTTCAAGAGTTATATATAAATAATGGTGATAGAGTTAAGATACTTGTGGTTAAAATTGACGAAAGTAAGGAAAGTTTAATTATTTTTAAAAATAATATTATTTAAGAATAGTTAATATTCTTCACCATAAACGTCTTTCTTTGTCGCACATTTATCCATTATCATTTTCTCTATAAATTTGTACATAGTTAACCCATTCTTATCACAGTAAGACTTTAGGGTTGAATGTACCTCTTTAGATATCTTTAGATTCTTTATTTTACTATTATTAGACATAGGCAGAAAAAAGGTAGAAAAAAGTATACCTTTTTCATAAATACTTGCTTTAACTAAAAGAACTTTGTTTTTTTTCATAATATTTATCTATAAATAAATAAAACAATAAATTAAAAACAAATGGCATCAAATCAAAAAGTATTCGTATCACCGGGTGTATTTACGTCTGAAGTTGACTTAAGTTTCGTAGCACAGAGTGTGGGTGTAACCACATTAGGTCTTGTTGGTGAAACTATAAAAGGTCCAGCTTTTGAACCAATTTTTATACGCAATTTTGACGAATTTACAACTTATTTTGGGGGAGCTTCTCCTGAAAAATTCATAAACACGCAAATACCGAAGTATGAAGCTTCGTATATTGCTAGAGCGTATCTACAACAATCTAATCAATTATTCGTAACAAGAGTTTTAGGTTTATCAGGATATGACGCGGGTCCATCTTGGACAATAACAACTAAAGGTAACGTGGACCCATCCACTGTCGATTTCTTTTGTGAGAGTGCAACAACTGTAGATTGTGTGACAGAATGTGTCGACTACAAAACTATTGACTTCGCAGTAGATTTTTCAGGGTGTACTAATAATTTGAGTTCCGTCTCATTTACAACACCAAGTCAGATACCTGATGTAATTGCAGACAAATTAAATACTCCATATGAATTGTTTGACGGAAGTACGTCAACATTAGATAATAATATGAAGTCTCAAATTTTCTCAATAATTAATAATCCTTCTTCGGAGAATACTAATATTAATTATTATGGTGCAATACCGGGAAAAACATATGACGATTTTAAAACTGTATTTACGGGTGAAACAAATGTATTTGGGGTAGATAATGTGAGTTCAACAGAAATTGATTACTCAGCACCACAAAATGATTCTTGGTACTATGGTTTATTCGATAATAATGGTAACGCTTCTTATAGTGGTTACTCTTATTGGTCAATCGTTACAGGATTAACACTTAATCCGGTTACGACAACAACAACTATAAATTCAACAACTACCACGACAACTACCGACCCTTGTGTTACACCGGTACCTACATCGACAACAACTACGACTACGGCTGTTCCGGTAAATTGTTACACAGGAACATTAATTGGTAGGATATATGTTTATTCAGGTACGGCTTACACCGATTATGATGATTTAGTTATAGCGACTTTACGTTCAAGAGGTTTGGCGACTTATTCTACTGACGATGGTGCGGTTTATGAAGTTTCAGGATTAACAGATGTTAGTTTAGAATGTACCGGAACATATTCAGGTGTCACTAAAAACCCTTACGCAGCATTTGGTGTTAATATTACAAATAAAGATAATAAAAAATATTTCTTTGAAACATCATTTCAGAATTCAGACCCTAAGTACCTAAGTAAAGTATTTGGTTCATCTAATTTCGCAAAAACAAGGGCTAATGTACCTTTATTTGTGGAGGAGAAATTCCAAACATTATTAAATTATGGTTGGAGAAGTGGATTTATTAGAGGACTTAATTGTGAGTTAAATGCTTTACCTGACGCAAGACAAGGTTCAGACCCAACATCGATAGGTTTCTATTTAGAACAATATCAATCAGCTGAATCACCGTGGGTAGTGTCAGAGTTGAGAGGTTCTGAAGTTTTCGACTTATTTAAGTTTACAACTATTTCAGATGGTAATTCATCAAATACCGAAGTTAAATTATCGGTAACTAATATTTCGTTTAATAATGGAACATTTGATTTATTAGTAAGAGATTTCTTTGATACTGACGCAAATCCGGTTGTATTGGAGAAATTCACAAATTGTTCTATGGACCCAAACCAAAATAGTTATGTGGCTCAAAAGGTAGGAACAGTTGATGGTGAATACTCATTGAATTCAAAATATGTTATGTTAACCATGAATGAAAACGCACCGATTGATTCACTACCTTGTGGATTCCAAGGGTATGATTTCAGAGAATATGCAGGTTCAAGACCTCCATTCCCAATATATAAAACAAAATATGATTTCCCTGGTGAAGTTATTTATAACCCACCTTTCGGTTTGGCATCAGGTGATGATGATATAATCAGAAGTGGTGGTGATAATGTTAGAAGAACTTATTTAGGTATTTCTAACACTATCGGAATAGATACTGAGTTTTTCAATTATAAAGGTAAACAATTACCTTTAGATATTTGTACAAATACGACAGGTAATGAATGGGCATATAAAACTAAAGGTTTCCACATGGATATTAACGCAAGTGCTATCACAATATCGGACTTTTATGCGACGAGTGGTACAACAGCGTTCTATACAGGTGACGCACCTTTTGTGAATGACCCTCAAAGTGAGGATAACCCTTACTATAGATTATTTGCACGTAAGTTTACTTTATTAGTTGCTGGTGGATTCGATGGATGGGACATCTATAGAGAAACTAGAACAAATAGTGATAGGTTCGTGTTAGGTAGGTCAGGATACTTGAAAGGTTCTTGTTCATCCATAAAATACCCAACGGCATCGGGATGGGGAGCATTTAAACAGATAACTGTAGGTGATAATACACAAGGTTACGGTAATACTGATTATTACGCTTACTTATTAGGTCAAAGAACTTTTGAAAATCCTGAAGCTGTAAATATAAATATATTCGCAACACCGGGTATTGATTATCTTAATAATTCTGACTTAGTAGAACAGAGTATAGATATGATAGAAAACGATAGAGCGGATTCAATTTATATCGCAACGACACCTGATTATAATCTATTTACACCAACAACGGGTATTCAATCAGATATTATTTACCCTCAAGAGGCTGTAGATAATTTAGATGATACAGGTATAGATTCTAATTATACGGCAACTTACTACCCATGGGTATTAACTAGAGATAGTGTGAATAACACTCAAATCTATTTACCACCAACGGCTGAAGTTGTTAAGAATTTAGCTCTAACCGATAATATTGCATTCCCTTGGTTCGCTGCGGCGGGTTACACAAGAGGTATAGTTAACGCAATTAAAGCGAGAAAGAAACTAACTCAAGAAGATAGAGATGTACTTTATCAAGGTAGAATTAATCCGATAGCAACATTCTCCGATGTGGGAACAGTTATTTGGGGTAATAAAACCTTACAAATTAGAGAAAGTGCTTTGGATAGAATTAACGTTAGAAGATTGTTGTTACAAGCACGTAAGTTGATATCGGCGGTTTCTGTTAGACTATTATTCGAACAGAACGATGATAAAGTAAGACAAGATTTCTTAGATGCTGTTAATCCTATCTTAGATGCTATTAGAAGAGATAGAGGTATATACGACTTTAGAGTAACTGTCTCATCTGACGCATCTGACTTGGATAGAAATCAAATGACAGGTAGTATTTATATCAAACCTACTAAGTCATTAGAATTCATTGACATAACGTTCTATATAACACCTGCGGGAGCATCGTTCGAGAACATTTAATAATTAATACTAAAGGTGGGGTTTTAAATAACTCCACCTTTTATTTATATAATATGAAAACAAATAAAAACATTTTAGAAGGTATTGACGAAGAAGGAACTCCGGATATGAAGTATTATGCTTTTGATTGGGACGATAATATTATGAATATGCCGACAAAAATTATATTAAAAGACGACGAAGGTAATGAAGTGGGTATGTCCACTGAAGATTTTGCCGAATATAGGACTTTAATAGGTAAAGAAGATTTCGACTATGAAGGTCATAAAATTGTTGGTTTTGGTGATGACCCGTTTAGAAATTTCGGAGTTAAAGGTGATAAAAAATTTATAATTGACTCTATGTTAGCGTCTGTAGGTCCGGCTTGGCCTGATTTTGTAGAAGCAATTAACAATGGCTCAATTTTTTCCATTATAACTGCGAGAGGTCATACCCCATCAATTTTAAAAGAAGCTTGTTATAATTTAATTGTTTCTAATCACAATGGTATAGATTCAAGTGAATTGGTAAAAAACTTGGAAAAATTTAGAGATATTAGCGGACAAGAGAAGATTTCTAAGAAAGATATGATAAGGGAGTACTTAGACTTGTGTCGTTTTCATCCTGTAAGTTATGGAGAAGGTTCGGCAACTGACCCTGAAGAAGGTAAAGTTAAGGCTTTACGTAAATTCATTGAACATATTAAATTAATCTCTAAAGAAATTAAAAAAAGAGCTTTTCTTAAAAACAAAGTTTCAAACAATTTTACTCCGACAGTTGGTTTCTCGGATGATGACATACGTAATGTTGAGGTCATAAAAGATAGGTTTAAAGACGAACCTATGGTAAAAACATATTCAACTGCAGGTGGAATTAAAAAACCTTATTAAATATTTTTTAACAGTATGTAATATATTACTAGTTAATTATATATTTATAAATAAGAAAAATAAATTTAAGTATTAGTTATTATAGTTCTAGTTAGAGAATATTTTAAAAAAAAATAAAGTAAATAGAAAAATTTCAAATAACTTATATTTATATAAGAAATTAAAAGATAAACAAAAATATTAAATAGAAAAAACAAATGGCTGATTTATTAATGAAAATGCCCATACCATACGAACCAAAAAGACAAAATAGGTTCGTTCTGAGATTTCCATCATCTCTGGGGATAAATGAATGGTTCGTAGAGTCTACATCAAGACCTAAAATAACTGTTGGCGCAACAGAGATACAATTCTTGAATACATCAACATTCGTAGCGGGAAGATTTAATTGGGAAGCCCTTAATGTTACATTTAGAGACCCAATAGGACCTTCGGCATCACAAGCTTTAATGGAATGGGTTAGATTGTGTGCGGAATCTGTTACAGGACGTATGGGATATGCTGCGGGATACAAAAAAAATGTTGACTTAGAGTTATTAGACCCAACAGGTGTTGTTGTTGAAAAATGGATATTAGAGGGTACTTTCTTAACCTCAACTGATTTCGGGACACTTGATTATAAATCAGATGCTATTGCTAGTATTACAGCGACTATGAGAATGGACCGTTGTGTTTTAGTATACTAAACCAAAAAAAAAATAAACTTAATTTAAAAACCTGTACTTTGTATGGGTTTTTTTTTATATTTTATAGTAATATCATTTATAATTGATAAAAGTGAATTATAATTGTGTTAAAGAAATTTTATATGGATGATAACTTAATAAAGGCTGGTACTGAAAACTTTAGTTTACCACACGATGTTGTAAAGTTTCCCACAGGAGGTAAATTTTATAAAAACAAAAAAAAATCAATCAAAGTAGGGTATCTAACTGCGAGTGATGAAAATATGTTACTTAATGCTTTAGAGAATAATGCATCTGAGTTGACATACCAATTACTACGTAGTAAGATATATGAACCTGACGTTAGACCTGAAGATTTACTTAATCAAGATATTGAGTCAATATTGTTATTTTTACGTAACACATCTTTTGGTCCTGACTATGTTTTTAAATTAAAAGACCCGGGAACGTCAAAAATGTTTGAACAGACGGTCACATTAGACGAACTTGATATAAATAAACCTGATGTTGAACCAACCGAAGAAGGGTGTTTTATTGTAAAATTACCTAAATCAGACGTTACTGTTAAGATTAAACCAATAACTTTTGGTGAAAATCGTGAATTGGAATCACAAAAGAAAAAATATCCGTTGGGTAGAGTAGCACCTGTGGTCAATTGGAGATTGGAAAAACAAATTGTCGAATTAAATGGTAATACCGATAAAGGTGAAATTAGTAAGTTTATTAGTGAAATGCCTATATTTGATTCTAAGTTTATTAGAAACTTTTTAAATAAAAACGTCCCGTCCTTGGACTTAAGAAGGAAAATTTACGCCCCATCAGGAGAATTAGTGACATCCGATGTTACTTTTGGGGTGGAGTTTTTTCGGCCTTTCTTCTAGTCATAGGCAAAATCTGCTCGAGGAGTTCTACCTTATTAATAAGTTTATTACTTTATCGATGAAAGACTTTAACGAATTACCTACATATGGTAGGAGATATATTTTAAATAGAATAATAGAAGATAATACACCAAAGAGTTAAAATTACTTTTTGGTGTATTTATGTTATATAGAAAAAGTTAACTATGGCCGATAATCCACTTTCAGCAAAAAATTTAGAAGAGTTATTTAAAAACTCTCTTTTACCCAGTGCCGATAGGTTAAAAGAAAAGATTATTGAAATAGACAACGCTGCTTTTCAAGTCAACAAGACGTTTGGATTAGCCGGTGAACAGGTTATGGCTATTAAATCTACGTTAACCGGAGCCGCTAGTGAGGTTGAAAGGTTAGGTGGTAATATGACTAACGTGAAAAATATCATAAGTGGTATTGGTTCGGAATTAGGTAGAAGTTTAATAATAGAATCTGATGCTATTGGAGATTTGTTTGCAGCAAGTGAAATCAGTGGGAAAGAAGTTACTAAATTAACAAGTACTTTTAAGAGTGCAGGATTTTCAATGTACAATGTTGCTAAAGAAATTGAAGGTATTTCTAATACTTCTAGAGGTATGGGTCTTAATACCCAAGCGGTTACAGAAAAAATTGTTGATAATATAAGTCAATTAAACCGATTTAATTTTAAGGGTGGTATTGATGGGTTATCTCGTATGGCCGCGGAGTCAACAAATTTAAGGGTTGATATGAAAACCGCTATGAACTTAGCTGATAAAGCTTTTAGTCCTGAAGGGGCAATTGAAATAGCAACATCATTTCAACGATTAGGGGCAACAATACCGGGACTTACCGATGTTAATGAATTGATGTTTAACGCTCGGAATAATCCTGAAAGATTACAAAAAGATTTGGCTGAATACGCTAAAACGTTTGTTAAGATGAATGAGAATGGTGACTTTAAAATTATGCCCGGTGCAGTAGCCAGAATGAGAGAACTTAATAGTCAACTTAATATGGGTGAGGGTTACATTCAAAAGTTGGGAATAGGACAGAAAGAACTTGAGTATAAGATGAGTAGAATTAGGATGCCTAATTTTGATGTGTCTGAAGAAGATAAAAAATTAATTGCTAATATGTCCGAAATAAAACCGGGAGGTTCTGCGACAATTAAATTTGAAGATGCTGAAGGGAAATCACAAACTAAAAATGTTGTTGAATTAACTGAAAGTGACGTAAACGCGATTAAAGATAGTGCGGCACCTAAAGACATTCAAGATGTACAAAAAAGTCAATTAAGTGCTTTAGAATCCATTAAAGCCTCTTTGACTTCACTTAATAATAAAGTTGTAACAGGTATCGGGGGTTCTAAAAGTGCTAACGATATTTTACAGGGGGCGGAATTAGCTGAGACTACGGTATACGATACTTTTAGTACCGCGATAGGTAAAACTGAAAAAATAAGTGAAAATATTGATAAAGTTACGGATACGTTAGTGAATTCTGTAGAAAAACTTGTGACGGGTGAAATAGAAATTAGTGAAGCCTTCGCAAATATTGGTCAGGTAGGTACTGAAGTGGCTGAAGATTTTAAGAAAAATTTTAAACCGGCTATGAAAGTTGTAACCGATAACATTGAAGAATTTAAAACGGGTACTAATAAATTTAATGGGGTGTTGGAGGCACTTACTGAATTTATTGGTAAGGTAGGAAACGACTCTCAAGTAGAAACCCTGCCAAAGGTTAGTGCTCCAGATTTTATAAAGACACCGGGGATGGGTATTCAAACACTACCTGAGGACACTATATTTGGTGGCACAGGATTTGAAAGTTTCATTGATGGTATAAAAGAAATGAAATCTATACCTACTAATAATAATACTACTAATACTCAATTACAGGATTTTATAACTCAAATGAAAAGTATGAAATCCTCTATGAATAGTGGTGACAACAATAAAACTCCTGTTGAAACAAAAACAACTGCCGATATCAATCTTAATATTAAAATAGACGCACCTAATCAAATAGATACTAATCAAGTTGTTTTAGCATTAGAAAATCAAGGTGTTAGAGAAAAGTTATATGAGACTATGAGAGAAACTATGTATAATAATGGTCTATCCGCACCTACCTCATCTAAAACTAAACTAATGAACCCTTATATAACTTCTTAAAAAATAACTTATTAGTCTATTTATAATAAAAATATAAAATCTTATTATGAGTAGTTTATCATTTGCTTCTACATCTTCTTTTAGGAACTCACTCATGGGTGTTAATTTACCCCCATATAATGTTCCGGGTACATATACACCTCCGGGAGGTCCTTTAACGTATCCAACACAACTAAGTAATTTTAGTGTTGTTGATTCACCTGATTTTTTAATTGCTAATAGTCCGTTTCCTAATCAATCTTATGTTTTAAATGAATTTGGTCCTACGGGGGGTTTTAATAGTGCAATTACATTTAATGGTCCTTTGGTACCTGTTATACCTACGTATGCCGAGTATAGTCCTACTCAGACTAATATGGACATACTAAATGATACTTTTATTGACGCGGCTTACTTGCAAAACGCTTATGGTCCTCAAGGAGGGTATCAGTATATGGTTACTATGACTGATATACAATTAAATAATTTTATTTATCAACCTTATTGGGACCCACCTAATTTTACTCCGTCAAGTTACAGTCCTTATAATATACTTTTTTCTGATAACCCTCAAGGTGATGTGGGGCCACTATCTCAAGATTCGTATTTAGCTAGATTAGGTGCTGAACAACTTAAGACATCTTTTCAAAACAGAGTCGATGCTGAAATATATCAAAATACAGTTGGTTTAGTTAACTTAGACTCACTACAAGACCCATTTGAAGCATCTTTAATTGCTACAGGTCAAGAACCTTTAATATATAAAAATTGGAGGATTACAGTACCTGAAAACCCAATTTTACAAGCCGCGGATTTTATAACTCGATTAGGTGGGGCTTATTGGCCTGTATCGCCAATACCGGGTGATTATTTTGCTGAGCCGAATTTTGATGATAAACAAACATCAAAGGCTTTAAATGTTGTTAATCAATTAACAGGTGGGTTCTTAGGTCCTATTCTTAATAAAAGAAGACAACCGTCACAAGTATTTATTGCTAATACCGGTAATGGACAAAGGTCAGCTCTTTTTAGGTCTTTAGATTATAATAGATATCAACCAGGTTTTAGTAAGGATTTCGGTGGTTTATTAGGTATTGGTCAGGGATTGATTAATCTTGCTATTGATTTAATAAACCCAAATAATGGTACATTAAATGGAGGTTATTATGTTGGTGATAAAAATTCTGACCCATCAACAATAACGTCTCCACCTAATCAAGTTCCCGTTAATCCATTTGGTCAACAAGAACAGTCTCCTGTTTATGGCCCATCTGAAATGGGTAAACTATATGAGGGGAATATTGATAGTTTAAATTTTGGACTTGCGGGTAAATCATTTACTGATGGTGGGGGTATAACAGGTCAGTTTGTTTGGGTTTCACCTAAATATAAACCTAATGCTGGATTTAAAGTAGGTCCGGGTGGTGATACTACAAGTCAAGACCCTAACTATAATCTAATATCAGGTCAATTTACTGATGGTGAGTCTACTAAATTAACATTTAAAGAAACTTCAATATTAGATAATACTCAAAGGCTTGTTGATTCTGCGGATAATGTTAGTGGTATTGCTAGATTAAAACATGTCGGTAATGCAATTAATCAAGTTAGTAAAGTTTTTAATGATGGGTATAAGGAGATAACTAAAGGTTCACAAGTCTTATCATATGTTGATAATGCTGATGGTAGCCAAGCGGGTATTGAGTATTGTCGAGTTTTTACTAAAGATACTCCTTATTATACGTATAATGATTTACAAAAAACAGATGGAATCGTCGATTCAGGTAGAAAATTTAATAATTCTATTTTAAAAAATACTTTCAATTTAAATATTGCACCTACGAGTGAGAACGTTGTTAGAGTTGAAGGTACTAATAATTTTGTGGCTAAGAAATATATGTTTTCTATTGAAAATTTAGCTTGGAGAACATCAAGTAAACCGGGTTTTAGGTATGATGACTTACCTAATTGTGAAAAAGGTCCTAATGGTGGTAGAGTAATGTGGTTTCCTCCTTATGCTATTGACTTCAGTGAAAGTAATACCGCTAATTGGTCTTCCACATCATTTTTAGGTAGACCTGAACCTATATATACATATAAAGATACTACTAGAACGGGTAGTCTAAAATGGAAGATAATTGTTGACCACCCATCAATTATGAACTTAATTGTAAAGAAACAGTTAGAAGGTGTTAACAAAGAAAAGGTAAATTCTATGTTAGATTCCTTTTTTGCAGGATGTTTAAAATATGATTTATATGATTTAGGTGTTAAATTTAACACAATCCCTGCCTCTGATTTATTCACATACCAAGAAATATTAAGTAATAATCCTACTTTTGAGGAAGTTAGTAATATTGTTGATGAATTGCCTAAGGGACCATCAGATGAAAACAGTGTTGATAATAACGACCTTAGTTTAACAGAATTTAAAGAAAAATATGATGATTTAGGTTTTTATTTTGATAATGATATACCTGACCCCAATACTAACAATACGACGTC
>Ga0233415_10000104_pt1 | contig 38810 bp, 66 predicted proteins | sample Na_anoxic_12_MG_FD_188631 | JGI IMG/M metagenome (GOLD analysis project Ga0233415, IMG submission 188631) | Seawater microbial communities from Saanich Inlet, British Columbia, Canada - Na_anoxic_12_MG | ecosystem: Environmental > Aquatic > Marine > Inlet | place: Canada: British Columbia...
AAGAAACCGCAGAAGCTGAAGACAGGTCAGGAATACATGGTTGAAGTCAAGCAGCCAAGGAACCTGAAGCATCACAAGAAATTCTTTGCTCTTATCAACCTGGTGTTTCAGAACCAGGAACGATACAGCAGCGAAGACGAACTGCTTGATATGATTAAAATTGCGGCAGGCCATGTTAATGTCAGGGTTTCGCCTTCGGGGCAGGAATATAAGGTGCCGATGTCGATTAACTTTGCCAGCATGGGGCAAGATGCCTTTGACAAGTTCTACCAGTCAGTGGTTGACGTCGTTGTAAAATATTTCATTCCGGGGCTGGATGAGAGCGCCCTTAAACGTGAACTTATGGAGTTTGGGAAATGATGCTATATCCTCAGATACTAGCTGCTGAAGTCAGACACGGACGCCTTGGCTTCGCTGCTGCAATTCACCGCCTTGTTGGTATGGCTGGACCCGAAGGCAATGAAGGCGAAGGCATGGACCTGTTGACCGCTAAACGCCTGATCCATGAGGCAATGAACAATGATTAGTCTCACAGCCTTGGTCTTCCCCAGGCTAAGGCACTTGACCGCCCGTGGCCTCGTAATCCACAGGATCATGGTACCAGCGACACGGGCGGTCCTTTTATTCTCCCTTTCCCACACCCCCGATCAGGAGACAAAAACCGATGGCTGAATATTCAGACGCCTGGGAGTGGATCAACCTGCAAACAGGCCAGCAGTGCAGCGAACTTGCAAAACGGGTTTGTCATGTTCTGGCAAAAGCCGGTCGCGGCATCCACAACGCGCCTATCACCTATCAGAACGCCGACTGGACACATAGACGCCTGATCGAAGTCACATGGCGTGGTGAAATGAACAATTGGGACGGTTATGCCCTTACTGCTTTATGGGGTCATTCCGCAGACCAGATGCTGCGGTTTGGTGTGGCCCCCTGCGGCCCCCGGCACCTCAAACTCCGCTTCTGGCAACGACATTCACGGGAAGGCGGAATATGTGACCGGCTTCCTGATGCTCTTGGCCAGCTTGAGTTTGTTGGGGCGCTACCCGGCTCCGATTTATCCGGTGGCAAAGGATGAACAAGCAGGGAATTGAAGCGGGAGCGCGGATTATCTGCAAAGGGTCAGAGCCAAGGCCATGCTGTGAAACGCTTTGCGAAGGGTGCCTTGATGAAGCGGAGCGCGTTATCGCTGCATACAAGGGCGTTGAAACTCTATCAACCGAAACAGCCGAAGACACGCAGCCAGTAACGGACACAGACGCCAGCCCTGTAGAAACACCTGTAGATATGGGGTCTGAAAAAGGGTTGGGAAAAATCTACCCCGGCAATACAGACGATTGGGATATGGACGGCGACCTTGAGCGAAGCAAACGCAACGTGGGGCGGTTCGTCGAACTGTTTCACGAAGCCGTCAACAAACAGAAATAAACGAGGCTTAGGCAGATGGACAGAACATTACTTCAAGAGCCGGTCAGCCCCGGCAAGCCGAAGAGCAAGCACAAGAAACGCTTTGGGCTGGCTGTGACGTACAAGGGTATCGGCAAGCCGTGGGTCTGGACGAAATGGTACAGGACAGAAGTCGCCCGTTTGGCAGCGAAGGCTGATGCCGAAAAGAAATTGAACGTCGGTTATGGGTTTCGACCAGTCAAGGTCGCGATCTGTGAACGTCCGTAGAAAATCAGGGATTTGATATGGCCGAAATCAATGGCGTGAAGATTTATGACGCAATGTTTTACAGCAATCCAGCCTTTGCAATCGAGTTGGACGGGCAGGTGTTTTTTCAGCGCAAGGGTATCAACAGTGCAACGGAGACGCCGCTGTCTATGACTGAACAGGTGTTGGTGCGGGTGTGCGATTTTGTCACCAGCCAAGACCCTATTTAACCAGGAATTTTTATCATGCCAAAACGAGAACAAGTCTACCCCGCCATTGCCAAGTCCCTTGTGGAATTTGGATACCCTGACGTGACCGCTGAAATGATACGCGAAATCCACTTGGCGAAGATCGACGGCAAGTCCGGTGATGATCTGCCGCACGGCGTTATCGGGATGTTTGCGGAAAGCCAACTTGATGAAGCTGTGAAAATGAAACTGCTGTCTACTTAATCAGGGATAAAATTCAATGACAGAATACACCGTTACCGTAAGTTGCTGTCTCTGTAGCAACGACCACAAGGTAGTTCTTGACCTTCCGGCAGGTTGGGGTAGCCGCTACGGGGCCGTTGATGATGAACAAGGATTTTGCCCTGAACACTCTCAGGTCGCCGGGTTTTCCGATGAGCAGTGCCCCGGCTGTGTTGGTGGGTGGGGAGATTGTGACTTGTGGAGCAGCTTCGCATACTCACACCCAAGAGAGCCAATTACAGCGGCAGAAATAAGCGCGATCCGAACAGGACTGTGCCCCCGGCGAACGAACGGCACTTTTACTTTCTCTCGCGAAACCGGAATGGTTTCAGAAGATTTATCAAAACAGTCGGAGAGCGAAGCCGGTGCAGCTTTTGCCGATGGAATAATTGCGTATCTGGAAAAATACGGTCCAGACCGCATCCCTGTGTAAATGGAGCGAGGTATCCAGATGGCAGAGAAGGCAACAAAGCTGGTGTTTGAAAAACACTATGACGACAACTCAGGCGTCCGCGCCGCCGTCAGTTATGACAGCACGAAAGACAACGCAATCAAGATCATGAGCGTGTCGGAAGAATGGGAGGCAGGCTTCCCTATTACCGACCTTGACTGGCTGATTAGTAGCCTCCAGCGCGTTCGCGACGAACTGTAAAAACAGGAGCCTTAAACCGGAAGGAAAGACGATGGGATTAGCTACAGAAAGCATTTTCAATAACGGCGACCACATTATTGCTATGGCTCTGGTAGATCACATTGAGGCCAGACCAAATGGAATATTTGTCGTGACTTCAAACACCACTTGGAACCGCGAATGCGACGAATACAACAACGCAATCTACATGCCGGATGGTGACAAAGCTGACGCCTTCAAGGCTGCTTGGTGTCGCTACCGATCTGAGATTGAAGCCGACACACTGGTCGACTTGGCCCCTGTGTAAATCGAGGATTTGTTGACCATGATCGTACTGACGCCAGAAGAACGCGACCGCTTTGCGGCATACCTTGAGCAAGATTTGGCGTCAAAAGAAATGATGCTTGAACAGCTAAAAAAGATCGGTCCTCAAGCAATGGAAAAACACTATTCGGCAGAAATCATGGCGTCGAAAATTGTCTGCCAGATGCTTCGAAACACTGAAACAGAAACTCTATAAACCCAGAGGAAACGAGATGGAAAATAGATGTTGGAACTGTGATTTCTGGGCAACAGAAGCTGCCAGAGTACCGGAACTGGATGCACCGGGGCTGTGCCAGCGCCATTCACCACAAATCTTTGAGGGTGTTTCTACCGCTTGGCCGACAACAGACGGGTTCGACGGGTGCGGCGATTTCAAAGAGTTCACTGGTGACTTTGAAGACCCTGTGTAAATGGAGCCAATTATGCCCAAAGTTGAAATCACCTTGAACGAAAAGCAGATGGAAATTGTTGATCATCTTGCCGACACATTCGGGTTTTCAAGGGCAGAAGCGGCAAAGCATTTGTTATTACGTGACGCTTGGGACTGGTACGCAAAAGTAATGGTTCCAGAGCTTCGCAAAGACTCTACTTAGACCAGGGATTTACCCACTCCTGAACATCAAGGCTTCTTGCGCTTGTCCCAAGACCGAGCGCCTGTATAGCCAAGGTAGCCTGTTCCGAACAGATACCACATAGGCTCCGGGATAGCCGCCAGCAGGTTCGTGATGTTGCTGGCGGCAGTCGCCACATGGTCAGGCCACCAGATACCAAGGACGCCACCGAAGAAGCACAGACCGATAACAGCATACATCAGATAAAGGAAGCTTGGTCGCGCCCGGCTTGTCCAGGGGTCTTTGCTGTTGGCCTCTGCCATGATGGCACCCATAGAGATTTCCAATTCCTGTAACTCACCGGACTGTTGCTGTCGGGCAAATTCAAGTTTGGCAGCGGCTGCGGCCTTTGGGTCAGGAATAACCTTGTCGATAATACCAAGAACACTTGGCGCAAGGGCTGTGATAAGTGTACCGATCATCAAAATTCCTCCGGCTCGTAAAGTTCGAAGTGCGGCCCGTCAAAAAAGCCTTCATCAGGGTCTTTATCAACCCGGACGCCATCCATATCCCAATCGGCACCCCATCTGACAAGGTGCTTGATTTCACCCGTCGCGTGAAGGCGTTCAGCCGTGCCAATAACGAACAGTGCAAAGTCTTCCATGTCGTCCTTGTCGGACCAGTGCAGGTGTGGTCTGTCTGGATAATACTTCATCACATCGACAGCCATTGACGGATATTCATTGTGCTTGCTGTCAGGGTACTGCACTTCTGATTTGTTCAGGCGAAAGTATTCGTTCTGCGTTTCCATGTCCCGCCAACCCTCGACAATGGTACAATCGACAATCCAGCCAACCTCTCTGAATATAAGTTGCAGGTCGTCGTGGCAGGTAACAAGCCTGGCCTCTGAGGCTGCGCTAAACTTTGGCATCTGATTTCCTTCGCTGATATTTCGCTTCTTCGCGAAGTTCTTCAACGTCACGGGCGATGTATTTTAACTGGTGTTTGGCCTCTGCCATTTCCTCAACAGAGGCGTCCTTCTTCTCCCACAGGGATTTGATCTGCCGCAGGATACCATGAATGGCCTCGTCCTGGTCAGCGTTCTTTTGTGCCAGTGCCGCCTGCCCATACTTGACGGCGAACCACGCTGACAGTGCAGCAAACAGGATGCCGCCGACAGAAATCATTCCGTTGAAAGTAATATCAGGCATCAATCATCTGCGGCGAGAACGTGTGACGTTCCACCTCTCCATATTCATCATGCAAGACGATAGCCTTCATAGACTGCTGCGCTCTCCATCCGTTGTTGGCTGCATAGCTGTCCTTTGGTGCAAGTATCCGGTGACTTTCGCAAACGGCCCCACTGTGTTCTTTCAGCAACACCTGGTCATGGTGAACGTGGCCCGTGTGGATCGTGCGGTGTTCTGTGGCCCCCCATATTTCCGGGTAATCTGTGGCGAACAGGAGAGGCAGCGCCCCAAGCTTCACCTTGTCCCCGTGATGTGTGCCAATCATGTTCTTGCCGAACTGATGGCAGCTAAACGGCTTCGGGTCAGTGTCTACAGTCAGCCTGGCTTCGTTGTCATAGATGTGGCTCATGGCTTCCCGCAGAAAGATTGTGCTGCTTGGGTCATGGTTGCCCTGCTGTATCACCATAGTAACCTTCTGGTGGCGGCGCAGGGCTGCTGTGACGAGGTAACGGAGCAACCGCATAGCAACACGCACCATACGGGGGAAACGGCTGTCAGCGTCCAGCAGGTGCCCACTGGCAGGGGTTAAAGCTGCATAGCTGTCATAATGCAGGAAATCACCAAGGGTGACTATCATGGCGTGTTCACTGTCAGGGCCAACAGATACAAGATGATCCATTGCCCCCATCAAGACTTCTTCAGCAATGTCCAGATTGTAATTGCCGTCTGTCTCAGGCTTCCAGCTATACATTCCCAGGTGGTGGTCTGACACAGGTATTACCGTCATCAGGTTGGCGTTGTTCGATTTTGGCCCGACAGTTGGCCTGGCTTTCGGCACAGGGCTAATCATGCCCTCAATGGCCTCGCGGAATATTTCCTCTTGCTGTTCCTGGTCGACCTGCGACTTGACCCACTGTTGCTTTACCTGCCCGTCGTCACCGTAGAGTGTTGAAGTCCCCTTGACATAAAAGCCCCTTGGGACGGTGTGGACCATATCATTTTCAGGGCTGTAGCCTGCCTTCGCGGCTTTCACCCGGACGGATGCAAGCACTTGGCTGATTACATTCCGGGTAACGCCCAACGCTTCTGCCGCCTGGCGCTGTGTCTTGCCGTCCAGAACGCACAAGACCTCCCACTGTCTCTCTGTGGAAAACGCCCTTAACAGGTCATCTGGCATTTATTTTCCGGCCCGGCGGGCGTTTCGGATGTTGTAGAACGTCAGGACAAGACCGCCAAGGACAAGCAGACCAGACCCCATCTGTATGGCAACGCCAAGATGCTCCTGGAACATTTGCAGGGTGTAGCCTGTCGTCCCTACTGCCGTGGCAATGGGACCAGCGACCTTTGACACAGCGACGGTTTGAATATGTTCACTCACGTTTTTGGTCCTTGTGGCTTCAGGTGAAATATCACGTTCTGGAAGTCTGTGCCGTCGGCAATGACACACATTGTCTTTGACGTCGGGTTAATGAGCGTTACGGTCCAGCGTTCACCCTTTGCATCCCGCCAGATGTTCATGCCAACCTGGCCTTTGTTGACGACACCGAAAGCCACCGGAGCCTGTTCACGTTCCTTGATCTTTTCGACCAGGACAGGGGCAGGGGCGCAAAACATTTGCAGTGTCCTGTACTCCTGCGCCACACCAGCACCGGACCATATTACCGTCATAACGATAGCTGATAGAAAGATGCTGATATGCTTCATGGGATTACCCTCTTATCCAAACGAGAACGTGAACGTTCCATGCGACAATGCCTGCATAGATAACAGCGAAAGCCACGCCACCCCAAAAGACGGCAGGCTCTTGCACAAACATGACGACGGAAGCCACACCTGCATGAACGAGAAATTTGACAATCGTCCAGTCAAGCGGGCTGTATTCCATCAACCAGCGCATGATGGGATTTACCTCAACACCGCCACGCCGCAGCACTTCACGGGTCAGTGCGATGTCAGCAAGGCCAAGCAAGACGATGGCAAGGGCGACGAGGATGGTCATAGCTGTACCCTCAAGGCTTTCTTGGCGGCGGCTTTGGCCTTGGTTTCTGCGGAAACAGAAATGCCGTTCGCCTCCAGCGCGTCCAGAATATCCTCACCCCAACGAGGCAGCAGCGCGTCAGAGGCGGCAAGTTGTTGCGCTATTGTTAAAGGCGTATTACGCTCTGCTTCATCGGCTGCATCACGTTCGGCCTTGGTGTTTGTGTGCTTGCCTTCCCACCGCGCCAGCTTGGCAGCAAGTGCTGCTTCTTCATCGACGCGGCTTGCCGTTGCGTTCGCCCACCATGCAACCGGGTCAGTAACGATCTTTGCCAAGGCGTCATGTTCTTGTGTTGTAAGTTCTCGCATGTTTCACCTATGTAAGTTGCACGATGGACAGATAACTTTCAGTCGTTACATCATCGTCCTTGGCCCCGCCAGACGTGACAACCGCAATCGAAGCCGTATCTGAGGCGTCCATGTCAAGTACAGCAGCAAACGGCAAGTTAATTTGAGTAGAACTGTCAGCCATATTATTCGGGTTGCCCCGAAAATATAACGTCCTGTTGGATGTGACTAACCGAACGCCCATAGATGTAGATGTACCAGCTATTATTGAAATAACCCCGGAAAAAAGATATTTGCCTGTGGTCGGCGCAGTAAATGTAGGACTAGCCCAATCCCCGCCCACATCAGTTATTTCGGTATCAAACACAATCGTATATACTGTATTATCACCAGTCACGTTGTTTAGTTGGGATGCCAGGGATGCTTGCACCAAAGCGTCACCGACGACGCCGCTTGCTGGTACAAGATCAAGAATGCCCTGCACGGCGTCTTTTTTGGATTTGTTGCTGTCGGTGGCGTCTGCAAATAATATTTCGTCGGCGGCAGTGATTACTGTGTCCGGCTTACCGTTCACAAAGGCGTCAAGCGTTGCCGGAGTGATTGATCGGGCTGTGTCTGTGCCAGCGTCCACTTCGGCCTGTGTAGCGAGTTCAACGATACCTTCTGTTGTGGCTGTCGCTGTGTTGTAAGAACCTGCGCCATCGTCACCTGTGCGTGACCATGCAAAATAACCTTTATCGGCTGCGGTCCATGTTCCATTGCTGTCAACGTGCGTGACGGTTAATTGTAGCCAGCCTGTGTTATCCGTAACGGCAGCGGTAATAGCAAAGGTTGCGAACGTGGCGGGTGTGCCACTTTTCTTGATCGTGATGTAACCCTTGTTCGTCGCAGTTGACGCGCCCCATACTGCAATGAAGTCAGAAACGTCGGGGTTGCCTGTGTCTGCACTGGTGGCGTCCACAGCGATAGCCGTGACTGACGACACTGTTGCATTGTTAAACCGGAAGTCGCCTGTGCCGGGGTCGCCCATTGTGGTCGAGTTATCGAATGTGAATGGAACGGCAACGGCACCGGCTGCGGCTTCTGCACTTACAACGTCGGCGGCTGTTAATACCGCATCGGCGTTCGTGCTGGTAACGTCATTCCCGGTCGAAACAACGTCTGCATTGGTGCTTGTTACGTCATTGCCGGTAGATACTACATCGGCGGCAGTCAGAACAACGTCAGCGTTCGTCGTTACAACGTCGGCATTGGTGGAAACGACATCAGCGGCGGTTGAAACAGCATCGGCAGCCGTCGAGGCTACAGCAGAAGCGGGGTCAAATCCGGTCGGTGACATAAGCTGGAAGTTCGTGCCGTCATAGACGATCCGCACCAGCGCACCGCTTTCAATGTCACCAGTGACCAAAGCCTGGTCGTGCGCCTTCAGGATGCTCTTTGCGCCCACACCGTCAACGTCGATTGTGACCCCGGAAGTGTTGGCAAAATTGGCCTTGAATGCAAACTCATCACCCTGGGCATATGCCGTCAGGGTGGCGTTTGCTGCCAACACATAAGCGTTCGCAGAGCCTGTTGAACTCAGGGAGCCGTTGCGGTCGCCAAACTCACGGGCGACCATAGCCTCCAGTTCACGCAGTTGGTTGTTCAGGGCATTGACCCGCATTCCTTCAGGGAAACGGGCAGTGTTGTTTGCCGCTGCAACGTCTAGGTCTTTGAACTCAGCCATTTTTTACTATCCTTAAATCAGGTCGCCGGATTGAATACGGCGGTTGATTTCTTCATCTTTCACCCGCTGCTGTGCAGCCGCTTCATTTGTCGGGCCTAGCAGGCCATGTGTGACTGCTGCCGCGCCGTAAGGGACGGCCATAGGGTTAATCAGCCCTTGCAGTTTCGGCAGCTTGCCGCCCTGCGCGGCCATAGCTAGCATTAAATCGGCTGCCCGCTTCGTCATTTGCCCTGAAGCAGCGTTTGCTGCTGTCCCAAGGGCTAAAGCCGTAGCTGCACCTGGAACGCCACCAGCAGCGGCGCCAGCGGCACCGCCAAGAAATGACCCAAGACCACGGTTTGTCCCAAGGCCGAACTTACCAAGATACCGAAGGATTTTGTTTGGCAATGTGCCATTAACAACCTGCTTCATCACTTCTATTTCATCAGCAGAGAATTTGTTTTGTTTCATCTTTTTTTCGCTATTGAGAATTTTGCGGAACTCAATGCGCAACCCGTTCTCAAATCCGCTTGCTGTGTCTCTGGCTTTCTCAATAGCCTTTTCAATGACTTCTGTGCGTTTGCTTGCAAAAGTCGCAGCCCGTGCCGTACTCCACGTTTTAGCAAATTCAGGCGGCGTGTTCTGTATCACAAAGTCGTCAAAGTCATCGACCATAGTGCGGCCAAAGCGTTTCTCTGCTGCCTTTTGAGCATCCGGAGCAACGTCTTTCACATAAGCACGAATGATTTTAAGCTTGTTTACATCAAGTTCTGTGTCTATCTGCTTTTCCATTGATTTGAGAGTTGATGTGACTGTCGGATGCAGGTCACCGTCTGCGTCAAATCCTTTGTTGGTCAATTTATCACGCAGACTGATTAGAAAATCTGCATAGGCGTTGCCCGACACAGAAACGTCAGAACTATCAACTTTTGCGAAGTGCTTGCCAGCTTCTTTGCCAAGCTGTTCCGAAGTAGGCGCGCCGCGAACAAACTCTGACCGCTTCATATGCTGCGGCAAATTTGTCTTTGACGCCCCCGGCACTGCCCACGATCCAACTAGGTTCGCAACGTCTTCACCTGTATAGCGCCCGCCACCCAAAACATGCCCCGGCAAAGCCGCGCCTTCAACCATTCCAGTAAAGGCTTTAGGCGCAACCCAGTCAGTCCAATCAATATCACCCTCGTCGCCCTTCAGTGCGCCTTTAGGATAGGGCAGCAAGCCAAGGCGTTTAACATCGGGATCAAAGCCCACACGTTCCTGAAGTGTCGGCGCAAGCGCCTCCGGGTCTTTCGGTAAATATTTATCGAAGACAGACGGACCCTTAGATGGCTCTTTGGCCGGAAGGTATTTGTCAAAGACACCCATGTTATTTTTGCCTCAGAAGATTAGGGCTCAGACCGCGTTTAATAAATTCTTCCTGAATGGCTTTGCGGTTTTCTTCTGTTTGTCCTGGTGCATTATAGGCGTTGCGACCATCAGCAATAAACACAGCGTCAGGAACTTTATCTGGGTCGTCGCCAACCTCAAAAGTAAATTTTGACTTTTCCCAATTCAGGAGCCTGTCACGCTGCTTGTCCGTAATGATTTTTGACCTGCGAACGCCTTTGTAGTTGTCGGCGCGGTCAATCGTGTCAGTCAGGTTTGGCATGACCTGCTGTTCCATCGTGATAGACAGGATTTCATTAGCCATCTGCTGCATTTCAGACCGGGTTGTGTCACTCAACAGGTCGCCCTCTTTCCAGTTCGCCAAGAACTGCATGGCCCTGTCCCTAAGACCGACAGCGCCCGCCTGCATGGCAACATCATCAGACCTGACAACACTCTTTTCGATCATCCTCTCAAACGATTTAATAGCCACAATGTCAGACGGGCCTGTGCGCTTTTCCAGCGCAGTCCCGACAATATGAGCGCCCCGTAAGACTTCCTCACCCATTGTTTTGTAAGGCTTCCATCCATCAGAAAGGTTTGATTCAATTTCAAACGCACCTTTGCCGCCAGATTGGCGCTTGGGCGTGACACCTTTGTCATCCCAATGATAACTTTCGTATGCTGTGGCGTTTGGATAATATTTAGCCATTTCAGCCTGTGTTAGCGGTAGACCTGCACGGGCAAAATGGTCAACGCCACCTTCAGCAGCGTCTGAACCGTCTACCTTGGCGATAACTTCACCTGGCTTTTTGACGTATTTGCCATACATAGGGTCGCGCATCTTCATAACTTCAGCCATAAACTGACTGTCAGGCAAAGAGGCCAGGTCTTTATAATCAGGATTGGCGCGAAGATTGGCAACCATTGCACGTTGCCCGGCAGCTTGTTGCGCCGCGACCTGCGCGGCCTTCATCTGCGCCTGAATTTGCTGTATTTTCAAGTTTTTGGCCTGCATGTTCTGCATCTGCCCGCCAGCCATCATATTCTGCATCATGGCTTGATTACGGCCCTGCTGATAACCGCCACCAGCAGCCCCTAGAACCTGCCCCATGCTTACGGGGGTCTTGGTGTACCCGGACATCGGCGCAATGGCCTGTGCGGCACCCAGAAGGCCACCCTGCATAGGAGATTGGTAGTTATTGCCAAGCAATCCCTTCATGGTGTTCTGAGCGCCGGGTTGACTGCCTGCCATGTTCTGCATCATGGCTTGTTGAAGCATTTTCTGGTAATCCATCAGCTTACCCCATCAGCCCAAGGATGCCGCCACCAATCGCACCCATGCCGGGACTGCCCATCATGTTACCGATTGTCGCGCCACCCAAGGCACCAGAGAGGAAGTTTGCGCCGGGGTTTGAATACAGTGGCGTGTTGCTGGTGGTCGTGCCGCCATAGCCGCCCTGCACCAGACCGGAATACCGGGCCAGTTGGTCCCAGGGCTGAGACTGCTCAAAGTTAAAGCGGCTGATTTGGTCTTGAAGCTGTGCCTGTTGCTGTCCCTCGCGGGCTGCACCAACGGCCATAAGTTTATTCAGGTCGCCATAGTCTTCCTGCGCCATCTGCCCGGACTGCTGCGCCATATTAAGCTGGTTTTGACGCTCTTGGGCGTAGTTTGAATATGCCATCTTGGAAGACATGTCAGTCAGGTTGCGGCCAAGGGTGCTTTCTGCCGTGTTTCGCGCCTGTGCGTACAGTCCAGAGCCAAGGCGACCAGCGCCCGCAAAAGAACTGTCAATACCCGGAGCAATCTGCTGCTGCCACTGGTCAATAACCGGCTGCGATGCGGCCTGATATGCACCCTGAAGGAAAGGGTTGGCGTTCAGGTAGTCACCCTGGACGGTTTGAAGCGCCTGTTGCTGTCCTGCCTGCTGTAACGGGGAACCGGCAAGGGCACGGGCTTCGATGCCACCCAAAGCGCCTTCCGTTTGTGGACTGAAGCCGACAACGGACGATCCTGGGAAATATTGCTGTGGCGCGTTTTGGAAAGCCGTTTGTGCCCCAGACATAATGTTCCGCAAGTGGGGCTGTTGACCTTCCCACGGCTCAGAACTCTGTGTTGTTGTCTGGATTGTGGACGGGGTTGAACCACCGCCGCCTAACCCTAAAAACCCGCCATCAAGGAAACCCATATCAAACCACCTCTAACTTATTGCTGCATATTTAAACGTTCGGTCTGTTGGCGCTGAATTATTGTGCGTCACAGTGAACGTCTGCTTTCCTACTGATGAGACATACATCGCACCAGAGGCCCATTCCGTAGCAGCGGAGGCGGTTGTTGGTGACACAAGTATAACACTATCTGCGCCAACTCTCAAGTCAGTCACTGCCGTACTCGCCGCGCTCGCCGTAATCGTAAAACTTCCGGTGTTGTTGCTCTTGCCGTCCATAAGCTGTCGAACAATCTCGACAATCTTTCTGACGTTGCTTTCGTTCGGCGCAAGTGTCCTGAATGCCATTAGAACCTGCCGCGTTTCTTGGCGGTAACGTCAGAACCCTGGCTCTCTGACCATTCGCCGGAAATATTCATCCTGACCCTGTGGTAGCGCCCTTCAGCGTCAACCGGGGCAAACCCGGTATCATTAACCGCGACGGCATCAGACCAGCTATATGTGTCCTGCTGCCTGTCTCTGGTGCCAATCTGGACTGTTGCTGTGCCGCCATCATTCATGGGCCACACTTCGCTTACATGCGAACGCCTGCCCTGTGCTGGCTGCATTTCCTTGCTTTCAACAACGGCTGTCAGTGGTGCGCCCTGGTTCGACGTCAGAATGTCCTGGTCCATAATGCCAAGGATGCGTGAGCCTTCATAAAGCATCCGGCTATCAACGCTCATATCAAGTTCGTCAACATCGTTCTGGAAGCTGTCCAGCGTTTCCAGTGTGAAATCAGACGTCAAATATGGCAGAAGAATATCGTGATCGACCCGCGCATAGGACCAGCGATTGATTTCAAAGTTGAAAATCAGGATGGTGTTTGGCTTGCCGGACGAATTGATCTGTGAGGGGTACCCCCAACAAACGCATTTGTTGTCATGGTCAATGGCGCATGACAGTCTTTCTGGATAGCTGGCGTCGAAGTCAGACCAGAAGAAACGGTCAACCCGTTCGTTGCCAATCGGCTGGACCCCGTTGCCGTCAAAGGCATAAAACCCGGACCCGTCAAGCAGGTAAACCATGTGACCGTGTTGTGCAGCGGCACCGATAGACCAGAGGCCAATCTCAGGAACCACCTGGTCAAAATCCCAAACATTTGGACTGCCCACATAATTCCCGCGATATATGCTGTTCTCAAACAGGACTGTGGCATATTCCCCGCCGAACACACGCTGGATGATACCGCCACCCGGTGTGTCCTGATAATCCGATTGCGTGGTGGCTGAAATCGTGTAATCCGTGTGGTCCGTAATAGACGACCATCTAAGGCGGTTCGGCACATCGCCGTCCGTGGCGTCATTGGTATTGCCGAACATCACAAAGTCACGAACGACAGCAACTGTCCGGGCTTTAAAGTCTGTCGTCAGGTCTGCGAAGTTTGTACCACTCGCCGCAGACATTGTGATTTCCTGCGGATTGTCCGCAAAGTTGGTGGCAATGCACTGGTCGCCAAAGGCTGCGAAGTCCCAAAAGGTCGCCGTGTTGGTGTATGTGGCCCCGCTGCGGTCCTCAACAGCGCCTGCCTCCATTGAATACAGCTTTGTGGCATTGCCGCTGTAGACCTTGCTGGTGCCGTCGTCGCTTGTGAATGACGTTGCCCCAAGGGCTGTGCTGTCGATAGCATCAGAGATGTTGACAAGTTGCCCAAACGGACGAAACCCGCGAGGCGACGGGTAGCAGTTTTCTGCAATGGTGCTGCCGGGGTTGCCCAAGGCGGGCTGGTCCGGCATGAACTCGCCATTTTCAAAAATCATGCTACGGTAACTCCAACGCGAGAATAAAGCGGCCCGCCAGAATATGAAGACCTGTCGGCGTCACCCTTCAGCGACTTCACAGCGTTTTCATAGTATGAAGCCCACACCGGCACCCGTTCGTCGTCACCAAGGAACGGTGCTGCCATCAGCAAAGAGCCGAAAAGGTACATATCAGGGTGGCTTGTCAGCAGCCAGTTTGTCGAATTTGAGGCCAAGGCCGGGATTTTCTCATAATAGACAAGTTCAATGTCATATGCGCTGTCAGGAATTATGCCGACCTTCATGTTCGCGCCGACGGTTGTGAACTCTGTCGGAATGCCGGTGGCGGTGGTGGGCCAGTTAGTCGCAAGCTGTGACTGCGTAACAAATGACATGACCCGCCTGGGGTCTGTTTGAAGAATTGCGGTCTTTACCTCAATAAAGTCCGAAGGAAGCGCCACAGTAGCCGTCCCGCCCGTCAGGGACAGTGTTGCAGTCTCTTCCATATCCCGGTGACGCAATTCCCTGTTTAGATTTGCCTCCAGCAGCAAAATCAGGTCTGGGGCTGTCGCGACAAGGTTTGTGTCACCGTCCCGGCGTAGCCAGTTCGTGATACTGCTCTGAAGTTCTGTGTAGGTGCTAAGAGACATATTCTGTTCCCGGCCTCAAATTGGCCTTGTCAAAGCCGTATATTCCGGCGTCCCAATGTGACTGCAACAATTCGCTGCAATCCTGAATTTCAACCTTTGTGCCTCGCGCCCTGGCAAAGCCGATCAGATATTCAAGGTTTGACCGCTGCGCCACATAATGACTGTCGAACGGAGCGCCAACACCGTAGATAGCGACCTTGTCGACAGCCTCATAAATGGCGTATGCCAACATGTAGGCGATACTGCTCTCAAGGTAGCCGCCAACCATATTCACAGCGCCCATCGGGAATGCTTCACTGTTGTGGATGCCTTCCATTTCATGCTGCATGACGACAGGCATATCAAGATCATTCAGCTTGTCCTTGTAGTTCTGCGTATAGGGCCGGACGTCGGGGTGGTGAACCTCAAAATACAGGTCATATGAACTGTCCCCGGACCACGGCAACCCCCAACGCTCAACATCCATTGGCGCGTCTTCCATGCCGCCACCAAGCCCTATGATGGCAACCTCCCTCACTTGGCTACAGCCTTGAGAGTGAAAGTCACCGTAGGTGTTGACGATCCGCCGATTGTAGCAACGCAGCGGATATACCGCCCGAAGCTGGTAATGGACTTCAGTTCAGTTGCTGCCGCCGTCACCTGTGTAAAAGCGGTGTGACTGATCCAGACAGTGCCGTCAGCACTTGACCAGATAACAGCGTCAAGCGTCGGGCTGGTGCCTGAAACGGCAGTCGCTGACATATAAATATCAAGACCGGAAGCCCCGCCAACGTCAATGGCGTTACCTGTTGTCGTCGTACCCAAGGCACCGCCCGGAGTAATAACGTCGAATTGTTGGTTTTTGTCTGCCATGACGGCTCCTTAAAGACGGCTTCCGCCATCGGTTCTGAAAAATCTCAAGTCCGGGTCATTCAGCTTGCGCCGAAAGGCCACTGGGTCTTTTGTCGGGCTGATACCCATGCTGTCCCACAAGTGAAGCAGGGCAATCGGGACGTTTGCCACCTTGCGAATATTTCTGGACTTTGACCACCCGCCTGTGCCGTCGTTTGATGCCGCCTTGTTGGCCTCAATAATAGGCTCGGCGTCGAACTCATTGACCAGCGTCAGGGTGCCGTCGTGGTCAAGGTGCCCGTAGGTATCGATGCCGTGACTTGAGGTGATAAGTTCCTTTTTCACAGCGCAACCCGATTGCCTTCAGGGTCTTTGCCATGCGTGGCGTCGTCCTTGGTGGCCTTGGCCCGGTTGTTCTTGCAGGCAATGTCAGCTTCTTCAGATGTCATTTCGACAACATCATACTGAAGCCATTTAACGTCTTTCATCCACATATTGCCGCACATAATCATAACATTGATATTAGCGGCGACAGCTTCAGCAACGGTTTCGACTGCTTCTGTGTATTTAGGCTTGCGAGCCATGTTTATTCTCCAAAGAAAGTGCAGGACAGGCCCACCGCAGCCCCCATTTTAGTGGGACCGCAGAGGCACCTGCCCCGTCACTTAGTCGTCGCCCAACAGAACGCCAGTTACCGTGATGGTCCCTGTAACGTCGATGGTGCTTGTCGCGTCGATTGTGGCAGCAGTGCCAGACCAGTTCAGGTTAATGTCAGTGGCAGTTGTGGTGCCGTCGACAATCTTCTGAGTGGAGGTCATAGCTGTGCCCGTACCCGTTCCGCCAGAAAGCGTTACGTTTACATCGCCACCAATGTCGTCATTGGCGGTTGCCAGAGTGCCGTCAGCGGCAGCGGCAATCAAAGCAGAGCCGACACCGATTTCAAACACTGCATCACCAGCGGCGCCCGTCAGGGCAGCGCCTTCAGCAAATGCTGTGTAGTTCTGACGACATGCCAGATATTGAACACCGTTTGCAGAGAAATCAAACAGTTTCAGCGGGCCATGAGAGCCAGAGCCAGCGGCGTCAGTTACCGTGATTTCAACAGCGGTCAAAGTGAAGGTGATACTGAAGAATGGGCCATAACGCTCAATCTTCGTGACAAGGCCACTCACGGCGCTGTCGCGTGTATCACCAAGCGAACCGGGGGCGTTGCTCATACGAACTTGAGCGACCCCGGTAGCGTGGTCAACGAAATCGGCAGAACCGTCTTCGTTTTGTTTCAGGTTATAACCCATCGGCTATTGTCCTTTCAAAAGAGGCGGGGGTCAGGCAAACATACTCAAGCCCGACCCCCTAACCGGATCAGGAAGTGGTCAAGTCAGCAACAAGGCCGTGGGCGGCTTCGTTGCGGCACTCAATAGTCCACTCGCAAATGATCTGCTTGCGCTCGCTGTCGCCGGTCTTGGCAAGGTCAACAGTTTCCATGTTCCGCAGGGTGCTGAAGGCAACCATGTTGTGGTCGATCAGCATTGCAGTACGGGACCGGATGTGCCGTGACGGAACGATTGACAGTTCACCGAAGTCCGAAACGTAGACATCGGCAGACGCGACGATTTTCTTGTCGTCAACGTCCTTGAACTTGGTGGCAACGCCTGTGAAGCCAGAGGCCACACGTTTGTTGAACGAACCGACATAGAGGGTGTCAGGCTCGCCACCAGCATCCCATGCAGCCTGGTGAACGTCCAGCAGCAGGCTTTCAGTGAAAGCGCGTTGCGTTCCGTCCGTGCGGGCTGTCGTACCAAGGGAACCGTCAGAACCACCAGCACCGGCTGACGTATTCGTGTCAATCCAGCTTTCCAGGCCACCAACTTCGCGGGCCAGCGTGTCGTTACCGGCGACCTTGATGTTGTTGGCAAAGATTGACAGTTCAATGTCAGTCTTCAGTTCACGGCCACGCTTGACCAGTTGATAAGCCATGCGGCCAGAGCCACCAGCGTTGTCAACAGCTTCCTGAGTGCCGGTGATACGAGCCACCTTGTCAGAAATACCGCAGTAGTTGGTCAACCGTGTGGTCGCAACTTCAGCGTCCGTGGTTGCGTCGTCGCCTTCAATCACCCAGTTCTGGGCGGCTGAACCAAGGCTGTCAGTCTGCCATTCATGCAGAGTGCCGGTTGCCTTGTTGTTTGGCATTTTGGACATCATGGGGGTTTCCCAAGGTGCCACGTTGTAAATCACATCGGAAAGGTCTTCACGGTTTCCGATTGTGCCATAGGTTGATTGTGTATTGCTAGGCTGTGCCATGATTGCAATTCCTTATTTTAACCCGTCAACAATGCTACAGCATCCTCGACGGAACCAGATTTACGGAGCCTTTCGACACCCTTCATCCGCTGGTCAGCCTTCATTGCGCTCTTGCCCTTTTTTGCACCCGGACGGATAACCTTCGCCTTGCCCTTGACTTTCTTCGCTGCCGTTTTGCTTTTGGCCTGCAATTCCCGCCATTGACGGGCGTCATGTGCCATAACGACAACTCTGTGGTCAAAGAGTTGTTCAAGTTCCTGTGCCGTGTACCCGATGCCTTGCATGTAAGTGCCTGCTGCGGCCTTTACTTGCGCGGCATTTTCCCCACCAAGTTCAGGGATGGCTTCAACCATCTTTGCCTGTTCCGCTTGAACGTAGCGTTGCAGGTTCTGCTGTTGTTCCACTTGCTCCTGTTGAGCCAGGCGCTGCCTTTCGGCAGTCATTGCGTCTTGCTCTGCCTTGGTGGCCTCATGGATAGCCCGCAAGCGGGTGTATTCAAGAGGGTCGTCGTTTGCAAGCTGAACCCAATCCGGCTCATCCTGCGGGGCCTTCTGCGCGGCTTCCAGCATCTGTGCAAGATGTTGGCGCTCCGCTGCGATTGACGCTTGCATGTCTGCCATTTGCTTTCGCTCGACAGCCATTGCTTGCGTCTTTTCAGTGTAATCCTTGTGCTGCATCATCGACTTTTCGACTTCAGCCAGGGTTATCTGCTGCCCTTTAATCTCAAGCAGTAGTTCCCCGTCTTCGTCGTCGTCTTCGTCAGCATCTTCATACACTTCCTCGTCAGCGTCCGTTTCTTCCGAAACTTCTTCATCAGAGGCCATAGCTTCAGTTTCTTCTTCATCAGCTACGGTCTCGCTTTCAGGTTCGTCGGTTGTCCCTTCGGGTTCCATTGATCCAGCAAGCAGTGAAACGGCATCATCAATTGACACCGGGCCTTCATGTGCATTCCCTTCCGGGTTATTGCCAGCCATCGTCTAAAATCTCCTAGTGAATGGCCTTCATGACACCGTTCATGGCGTCAAGTTCAGCCTGTGAGAGTTTCCCGTTCTGGATCGTGATTTCCAGTTGTCGGGCCACCAATCTGACGACCTTGATTGCTTCCGCAAAACGGAAACGCGCAACGTCATCGTCAACGTCTGTTCCAAGTAGTGCCTCAAGATACCGGCTTTCGACGGTTTCAAAGGCTGCTTTCAGTTCCTGGTTGTCCAGTAGCTGCTTTGCGCGGCCTGCCTTGTTGGTCGCTTCCTTCAGCTTTGTTTCTTTATCCATTACCAATCTGCTCCTGATGGGCTTCCCTGGCCTTCTCCGCCACCTCCGCCACTGTACCCGCCGCCAGCGCCATCAGCGCCTGAATTATATGCGGCGACGTCTGCTGCCGTGCCTGTGTAACCTAGGTTCCCAAAACCCATAGCCGCAGCATTTGCCGCCATTGCGGCCACGCCCGCCTGATGAGCCGCTGCAATTTGATCTGCGGGTGTTGGTTGTGCCGTATCAATCGCGTTAAGAATGCTCTGCATCGAAGTGCTGACAGGGGCAGCGGGTGTTGCCAAAGGCCCAACTGGGCCTGAAGTTGGCTGCGGCCCTGGTGTCGGCAAGTTGCCCACCGTGGGGCCGATGTTGCCCTGGTTTGCCCTGCTCATAGAGATACCCGGCGAAGACCTGTCTGCCATTGTTGCCAGCGCACCCTGCATTTCAGGCTGAGACATACCGAACATCGTTGCTGGCGACAGCGCCGCCATAGCGACCTGACTAGCAGACATTGGGCCTAACCCAACACTGGCGCGGGCGTTGTTAATCGCCCCCAACTCTGCCACACCAGCGCCAAGCGCAAACGGCGCGGCATATGTCGAAACGAGATTTGAAATCGGGCCTGCAATATTGCCAATCGCCCGCGCCGTCGATCCTGCTTGACCAAAGCCACCTGTCGGGCGTCCGGTAAAGTATCCGTCAAACATCCCAGGGCTTACGGGGTTGCCCTGATTGTCAATACCGACAACCCCAGGGCCGTCGTCAAAGAGCGAGCCTGACGGAACCTGCCCGGCAGACACTTCGCCGCCCAAAAGGCCAGACAACCCTGCGCCGAAATCTCCGAAATAGTCAGGCATTTGGAAATCAAAACCACTCCCGCCCTGCATCGTGTCCGATCCGCCAGAACCGTAAACATCGCCGCCCGCGCCATCACCCTGATACTGTGGCCGGGGCTGGTAAACGTCATCATTACCTGCAAGACCGCCAGAAAGACCTATTCCAGGCTTCTGAGAGGGGGCAGGAGAGCCATTGGCCCCACCTTGCCAGTGGTAGCGGGTAAATTGGTTCTGAGGCGCCTGAAACGCAGCCTCGCGGGGCGCGTAGCTTTGGGCATAATCTGCAAGCCAGGGGTTATTCACAGGCGTAGTTGGGGCGGTGCCGAAAATCCCCTGCGAGATTTCGGGCTGTGCCTCTTGCGTCTGAAGTAATCCATATGCCATTTTGTTACCTTGGTACAATGATAACCGAAATCCGGTTAATTTACAATGTTCTTTATTCCGCCATCAACATAGCCATAACAAGGGCCATCTGTTCTTCTTCCTGCGCGTGGGCTATCAGGATGTCTACCAGCCTTGTGTAAGCCACATAATCCGCCGCCAGCAGGCTGTAATCGGCCTCTTTTGGCTCTGTCCAGGGTAAAATCTGCTGAACTTCTACCCTGGTTTCTTCCGGCAGGTTCAGTTTGATAACCTGCTTGACGATTTCCTTCGCAATGGCCTCTTGCGGCTTCTCACGCTCAAGGTCTTTAGCGTATCCAGCGACCATCAGGAATTTGCCGCCAACTATGCCACTCTCACGTTTACGGATCGGCGGGGCTGTCGCAAAAACCTCGTTTGTCAGCAGGCTTGCCAGCATTAGACCAACTCACGCCACGACACACCGCCGTCGATGTCTGCGCCGTTTGTCAGCGGTCGGACACACAACACAATCTCGTCAAGGGTGCCGTCAATGGCAGCACCAAGACGCAAGGCATTGCTTATCTCGACGGATATAGAACCAGTTGTATTCCCCGACTTTACGAAGCCGCCGTTCATTTCATGGCCCCCGGTTACTGTGTTCGCCGTTGCGCCTACTGCCGTCTGAATGGCGCTGTTTACGTGGTCAGTGTACGTGAACGTCCCGACAACGGTCGGGTTCCACATCACAATCCACTCAAAGTCATCTGCCGCAGCGTTAATCAGGGATATGTTTGTCAGGTCAACCACCTGCCCGATCTTGGCGGCTTGCAGACGGATGCCGACAACCGCATAGAGGGTGTTGGCAGTATCTGCATCGATGTGCGTGCCTTCTGTCGAGTGATAATGCAGATTACCAATGCGTTCAACGCCGCCTTCACTGATTACCGTCGAACAAATATGTTGCAGGGTCGTCGCCGCACCTGTCCCGTCGTTCTCAAGCCAATACCGCAAGGGCAGGTTAGGCGTTGACATGTAGACATTGCCGACAAGGTTAGCGTGGTGGAACGAGTGACACAGGATGAACTCGCCGTTGATAACAAACCCTGTGCGGACGGTCCCCACGCCGAGCCACTCCATATCCATCCACCAGATTTGCGTCTGGGTCGGGTCCAGTGTCAGGCCAGACGGCCCGGTGCCGTCAAGGTTGTCTCCGTTGAAGCTGCCCTGGCTAACGCTGTCCTCGACAACGGAACCAGACACGCCACTTGAAACAAACAACTGAAGGACGCCATCAACAGAGCGGACAGCGACGCCATCAGTTCCGTTGTACAAGCCCATGCCTGCGTCAATGCCGGACCCGCCGCCGCTATCCCCTATATTGCCTGTCATCATCACAAGCTGAGACTTGCCCGGCTGGTAATTAAACCGCTGAAATGTCTGGCGCACCCGCTTGCCTGCGGTGTTCAGGGCAACTCCGAGGGTGGAAGACGCCTTTAGCGTTGAATGAACGCTTGTTGTGCCGCCACCGCTGACCTCTTGGTCATCCCAGTACAGGGGCGCGTTGTCGAATAGCTGTTTGCTGTCGAACAGCGTTGTCGGTGCGCTTACACGAAGCCAGCCGAAAGCACCACGCGACGCAGGATGCTCTATCTGTCGGACCAGCCCGCCGTAATCTGTTGAAGATGGTGTTGAGTTTGTGACTTTTGCGCGGGCGTCCGTGTCTTCAGGGTCAGCCAGAAACACAGCTTCACGGTGCGCCTGGGTTGAGCCGTCATCTTGCGTGATAACAGTCGTGTCAAGGTTCTTGCCTGATACGCCTACCGGAAGAAAGCCGTCTTCAACCGCCATCTGTCATACTTCCTGTCAGTGAACCATCAGCGTTGCGCTGGACGTTGATCTCGCGTGATCCGCCGCCGACGTTGACAGTAACAGGGTCTTTGGCTTCAGCCCTTGCGTTCGCACCGTCTGCAATCTTGGCAAGTTCCAAATCAGCTTTGGCATCAAGCTGCGCGGCTGATTGGGCCTCGTCGCTTCTGATTTTGGCTGCGGTCTGCTGCATATCTGCGGCAATCTTCTCGCGTTCAATGTCCAGCTTTTCGGCCTCAAGTTCCAGCTTCTGCATGGCCTCGTGGTGCGACAACTTGACCTGCTCTTGTTTGGTCTGGTTGTCCATCTGGGCCTTCTGCATGGCAATCTGGCCCTTCTGCTGTTCAATCTGCATCTGAGCCTGAATAAGCGCCTGCTGTGGGTCTGGTCCTTGCTCTTGTTGCTGTGCCTGTCCATCGCCTGGATCAGAGAATGCAAAATCAGCAGACTTAAAGCCGACTGTGGTTATCATCTTTTCCATAACGTTGTAGATATGTTTCGGCGTGACCATCGGCCCCTTGGAGCCGGGAACGCCACCAGAGGCCAGTATTTCCTTCTGCCACATGAGAATGTTGTTCAGGTGGCTAACCTGCTGGTCGCGGTTGCCGTGGCCCAACCCGACTTCAATGGAAACGTCCATTTCAGGGTTCCAGCCGCTTGTATCCATCTGCACCCATTCACCGCGCATCTTCAGCGTCCGGGGCTTGTCCTGATGCTCGACCAGCAGGTTAAGAATACGCCTGAACAGGTGCTTGACGCCTGTCTCTGCGAAGATGCGGGCAATCATTTCGACCCGCTGGTTCTTCTGCGCCATGTTGTTGTTGGACGCCGTGGCTGTTTCGTTCGCCAGCACATCAGCGTCAAGGGCAGCAGACATATCCGAAACGCCTGTGCGCTTCGACCCCATGTTGTCCAGGCCGTCAATCATCATGTATGACTTTTCAGCCACGAACGGGTAAGCGATTTCACGGCTTGCACCGATCTGCTCGACGCGCTTGATGCCACCGGGGCGCGTTGTCAGGAAGTCGTCAAGGTCAACAACCTTGTTAATGTCGACTTCACGTTCTGGATTGTTTGAAAGGTAAAGGTTGTTCAGGGTCTGGCGGAACAGGGTTGTCTTGATGCGTTCAAGGTCTGACATCAAGTCAGCAAGCGACAGCCCATAAGCCCGGTGCGGCAACGGGATCGGGCAAATCGTGCTAAACGGCTGGCCTTTAACTTCCGTCTTCTCAAGGATGTGTTCGCCAACCCAGACGATATTCCACCACTCGGCAATGCCGTCGTCGTTCGTGTCAATGAACACATAGCTGTCGTGAACAATGACCTCTTTCATTGTGCTGTCAGCGTGTTCGTCTGTGTGGGTTGTGCCCATTCGGGCCTGTTCTTCGCCGTTCTCGTCGTTGCTGTCACCGCCAGGCAGGCTGTCAACAACTTTCTTGTCAAAGCCTTCCTCGACCAGCTTTGACCTGGTCTTGCTTACCCGATGTTCAAGGTAAGCTGCCTTGTCCGGGTCTGCGCTGTCGTATGACTGATAAAATTCTTCGGGCGGGACAGGCAGGATTTCAATGCGGCCCTTGGTGACTGTGCGCGTCACCTTGACGTTGTGGAATACTTCCGGCGACATGCCCTGCTCATCAACAAGCAGGTCAACGGCAGGGTCGTACTCAGAGCCGTCTGCCAGCACACTGGTATGTTCATCCACCTCAACGCTGTCGTCATACAGCAGGTTGGTAAGTTCCGGCAGTGACAAGCCGGTGTATTCTGTGGTGGTGGTGCTTTCGTCTTCGTTGTAGTCAGTCTTCAGAACGCCCATTTTCTGGAGCAATGCGTCCTTAAACCACGTATTCAGGATCAGAAAGCCGTTGTTATCCTTGTTGAACACCACGTTTGCAAGGTCTGTCGCCTGTTCTGCAAACTGCTCGTCTTCGGGGGTTTCCGGCTCATAGCGGATAATGTCATCGCCCGCAACGAAGATACGCAGCAGGCTTGGCATAATCCATTCAACAGTTTCAAGCGTTGACCGGGTGACGACTGTTGACTGACCGGCAACCTCATCACCAAATGGCAGGCCAAGGTACCTGTCCATAGCGTTTTCACGGTCGTCGGATATTTCTGATGTGACGTAACTCTGCGCCTGGGTGCTTTCCTGGCGGCAGATACTTAGAATTTCGTTGTCTTTGAGTTTAGCCATTAAACAATCCCGCTGTTATTATACTTTAGCGGCTCGGCCTTGGACTTCTCCTTGAGGCTGACCGCCAGGTATCTGAAGGCGTCGGCGTGATCCGACGTCCAATCATGCAGCGGGTTGTTGCGGAACGTCTTGCGTTTATCGTCGTACTCAGTCCGATATTGTCGCAAGGCTCGCATTCCCGGAGCCGTCTTTTCTTTATCGAACCAACACCGCGACAGGATACGTCGGACAGCGTTAATTCCATCTTCAACAGACAGCTTGGGAGCAATTTTAACACGGATACCAAGTTCACGCAATGTTTCTTCCCTTGACTTGCCCGTGCCCAGTTCCCTGACCGCCACATCATGCGGGAAATTGTGCGTCCCGTAGCGATAGCCAAGGTCATCAGACCAAACCTTCAGAACGCCTGCGTAATGGCCCAAGCCCTGCCCTGTGCCTGCATAGTGGTTGATTATGTGTATCTCTTTGCCAACAAGCTGATAGGCCCAGATAACTGTGGCGTCATTAACACCCAAATCCCAGGCGGTGTGGACGTCAAGTTCGCTTTCAAACGGGACGGATGATATGCGACCGTCCTTGTCTGCGTCTTCCATGTAACTGCCGTAATATGCGCCGACGATGGCAGAACGGAAGCTGCACTCCATTTCCTGATTGTATTGTTCAGCAGACATTGCCTTCCGCATCTCGACCAGTTCGTCTTTTGGCACAATGTTTGTTTCACTGGCCTTCAGGATCGAAGTGAACCAGGTGTCGTCGTCAAGCCCTTCAGCGTATTTCTGGTAAAAGTCGTTCTCGCCCTTTGGTGTGCCAATCATGCAGCACCAGCCGTTGCGGTCTGCCAGACACGCTCTAAGCACTTCAGGCCAGGCTCGGGGGTCCATGTCCCCATATTCGTCCAGGACCATTCCATCAACGTATATGCCCCGCAGAGCGTCGTAATTGTCAGCGCCGTACAGTCTTATGCGCCTGTCGCCTATATCAACCCGCAATTCACTCTCGTTGACAGTCACCTTGTCACCAAACGGACGGACAGCATCCTTCAGGATTTGCCAGGCAACGTCTTTAGCCTGCCTGAAGAATGGCGCGAGGTACACAAAGCGGGGGTTTGGTTTGTCACAGCGTATTGCAGCGTCTACAAGGTCGTTGATACAGGCTACAGTCTTGCCTGCGCGTCTGTGGGCTACAATGACGGACCAGCGTTGTGTTCGCATGTGGAAGTCAACGAACTGCTTGCGGGGGACATATCCTGTGTCAATCGTCGGCACGAGGTACGTTCGTTACTACGTTAAGGACAAGCTCGCCTTCAACGGTGGCTTTAATCTCGTTTGGTATAATCTTGCCCACAAGGCCCGCAAAGGTTCTAGGATCGTCCTGTGACAGCTTTACAAGCCACTCGACGCCTCCAGCCTTGTCAAAGGCTTCAACCATAGCTGCCCGCATGTCAGCGGTTTGCTTGTTTGGGGTGCCTTTTTTTCGCCCGCCTTTTTTGGGCTGTCCTTTTGGTGCTGCCATTCTATTTAAAACTGTTTTAGTATTGCTCTGGACCGGGTGCGTCCATTCCCAAATGATAACCGATTTCTGGTTATTTCACAACCTTCATGCTTTCCCGCGACATCTGCCTGCGGACATATTCGACATTGCAGGCTGGTATTCCGCAGAGGCCAAGGCCAGCGTCAATGTCTACCCACAGCCAAGCCATGCACTGTGATGTGTGGCACTGGACCTCAACATTCTGGCAACAGACGACTTCTTCCAGGCTGTCTATGATGTTGGGCAGGACTTCAGTCATGTGTCAGCCGTGTAGCCTGGATTTCCTGCTCCTTGATTTTGAGCCGAAGTGCATCGATCTCGTTGAAAGCGTCTGCGTTGTCCTCTAACAGTTCCTTGTTAATTTCCATATATGAATTAATATCAGCCTTTAGGGCATCAATCTCATGCAGGCGCTTGAGTGTTTCGCTCAGCTTGCCGGGCGGGTTAAATGCCTCCGTCAGAACAGACATTATGGCAGGCAGTTTAGGGGCTGAAGGCACAACAAGCATCATTTAGGCGGTTAGTTCCATTTGCACTTGATCTTCCGTAACGTCCTTCAGCGCCTCCTTACGCCGTTTTTTAATGTCATGATACCTTTTCCACGCATCACTTTTTGGTTGCCCTTGCCCTAAGCCCTTGCACCAATAATCATTCCTTAACAACACCTTACACATTCTGCGCCATGATGGCGCCCAACATTTTGCCTCAAGTTCAGGCGGCGCTTCTTCAGGTATGACCTCGTATCCGCGCTGGTGCCAACCATGAATGAATTTCTTGAACCGGGTTGTGTAATGCTTCCTCGTTTTGGGGGGAAGGGTCTGCAAAAGCATGTTGCAAAAACTCCGCCACGTATGGCCTTCTGGCTTCGTCACCTTGTTGTATCCAGTCATGTTGCCGTTTTCTTTGATGTAAAGCGCACCTGAATTTGCACCGTTCACCCTTGAGATTAACTTATACCACGTTTCCGGCTCAAGTATATGATACAACCACAAACCCCGCCTTTGGTCGTCACCAAATGGCTGGCACAGGCGTTGCTGACTTAACGGAACACCGGCCATCTGCATTTTGTCGTAAATGTTATTGTGCGGCTTGTCCGGGAACATTGCATGGTAACGCCAAATGTCTTCTGTAAGCCAGTCGTATATTGGGTAAACATTATAAACCTGATCAACAATCTTTGTCGTCCAGCGCCATTCATTCAACATCAAGTCACGCTTTTCCCAGGTTGCAATCGCACAATACCGATGAAGGCTTTCTTGCGCCCTGATCCCAATAAACCCGGCTGTCTTTTTGCCTTGGCCATACCACTTGCCGAACAGAACAATAAATTCCTCAAACTCCATTTCAGGCAAAGCAAATGGATAATGGTCAACACCCTTGGCATTAACTGGCTTTTTCCTTACCCAATCATCCTTGCTGTCCTCGTCCCAACAAACCCAATGCGGTTCGTAATTGGTCAATGCGTTGCGAAGCCTCATCGGAACGCAAATCCAGTGAAGATCAATATTATCCCGGTACAGGGCGAACATCTCTTTCGCGTGGTCAATCGTATCCTTGTATTGCGCTTCCATGTCAATCAGCATAACGCCAACCTTCATATCCCGCTTCACAGCCTCTTCCATGACAAGATGGAACATAACACTGCTGTCTTTGCCGCCTGAAAACGCAATATATGCACGGTCAACGGCATCCAGGGTTTTGTTGATCCGATGCCTTGCAGCATCCAGAACACTCACATCATTGAATTTCTTAACTCCCACAGCATTGCTCCCTTTAATAAATTTCAGACTGTCTGGATGGAATAGCGTCAGACATTTCGACAGCCGGAAGATTGTTCTCAACAAGCCACTTATTCAGATACTTCAAGGCCATCTCGTTAGCATCTTCCTGTTGGCCCTCTGTCAACAACCCGAAACCGCCACGGAACTCTGATGGTATTCCTTCAGAATAGCACAAAGCAGCCTGGCCAAGCCAGGCAATTCTATTCATCGCAGTATTTGTGAGATAATGCTCACATGAGCGTTTCCACTCACCAGTGACGCCAGACAATCCAGCCTCAAACCGGGTTAAGTCAGCCAGAAAATCACGGTAGACCGCCTTGCAATCATCCTTTGTCATCCCGGATGGTGGCTTTGATGAATAAAATCCGGCCTTGTTGCACTCCCATTTGTCAAATGTATGGAATATGCGGTCTTTGTCTCCAGTGTTTACCGTTCTGGACAATTCAGCCTCATCATATCCAGTTATGTCGTCTGTCAACTCTTCAAAATCATCTTCAGTAATTGCACCCTCGACATCCCATGATTTTGAAAACTCCTGGTCACTGAAAATATCAGTAAGACCTGAAATTTGGCATAGACGCAAAATCTCGTCCTGCTCCATGCCAAGCTCCCGCCCTATTCTGGTGTCGGTCCAGTTGCGCTTTTTTAACTCAATGACAATATCAGACATGCTTTCAATCGCATGCTTGCCCCTTGCCCGGTTGTGACGGATAGTAGACGCCATCCGGTCGCTGCGGCCTTCATGAGACGGCCTGATCTTAACTACCGGCAAATACCCCAAAACCCTTGACTGGATGTCAGGGCATTCCTTCCCAACCCGGTGACGATGAAACCCGTCGATAACCTCAACAGTTCCGTCATCCTGCGGCCAGGAAACAATCGGCTGAGTATATCCATCGTTTGATATTGATTTCCGCAACAATTCCATTTCGGGCGGCGCAACGCTGTTTGGGTTGTAGTCATTAGCAACAACCATATCGTTTTTCATCCAGAACACACAATCAACAGGCTCCGACGAAAACGGGCTGTATTCCCCAAGAGACGCCCTGATTTCATTTATAGCGTCAATCCTTTCCGGCAACTCCATCCCGGAAAGCGCTTTAAAAATACCCGAACACTCATCAACTATTGACATTTTTCTCTCCCTGTTAAGATCGTGCAATGTTGCCATATGCGTCACTCCTTGTCAAGCGCTGCTCGAGGTTTTTTATTTTTTCCAAAGCAGAGGCAAGCATCCTCTTGGTGCTGGCATGGCTCTTCTTCTCCAGTTTTAACTGCAATTCAGCGGCTTTAGCAACGGGGTTTGATTTCATTTTCCGATTTCCCTGTATTCAACAATAATCCCTGACTTTTCGGCGGCAGCTATGCCGTACTTCATCCCACTTGAAATACCAAAATCCGTATACACAACGGAGGCGTCGGCAACCTTGCGCCACGCTAACCCCGCATCAATCCCCTGCTTTCTTTCGGCGGGGTCCAGGTCATCCAATACTCCTGGCTGTGTGTATAGCAGGTGGCTGGCAATCGGGGCTTCACCCCGGCGCAGGCTATCCCGCACACAGGCGCGGGCGTATTCTGTGTTTTCCTGTACGTTCCCGGCGTAAGGGCTTTCAATTATTACACAGCGCATTATGCTTTTCCTGCAATCTCTGCGCCCAATGAAGCATATCCGCATATATCGGTCCAATGGTCCGGTTCCGTGTAGTCACCACCAATAACCCGCACCTGCTTTAGCTGCTGCATTGCAATTGACACCTGCCACGCTTCAACTGGAATTCCAAATGTAACACTCCACAGAGTAGCCACGCTTTCGAATGTTACCGCTGCATCGCCGTGTGTCTGTTCACGGTCATTACAGACAGCTTGTGTTGCGGCCTTCAGTATGTCTTCACGGTTCATTGGTTGCTGTTCCTTTACGAATTGCTGTCGCATTTGCTTGGCTGTTGTCATCGTCTTACCGCCCCGCTTGCGTATGATGCTGATATTGTCTGCCCAAATATCGAAAGGTCAACAAAATCATAGAGGTCTTCAAATATTTCCGTTACTGGAATTTTCTCTACATCATGCTTTTTGAAATATGAAATTGCAATTTTCTTTGGGATGCCAATTTTCTCAGCTTGCCGCGCATTTATTTTAATTTCCTTTAGTTGCCTATTATGCCGTTTTTGCATTTCAGTTTTACGGTCAAAATAGATTTCATCGCCTGCTGTTCTATACATCCATGAAACATTCACATTCGCCTTTTCCATATTTTTCAGGCAGGCGAACCGATCAATACCCCTATTGTGTCGAGCATGAGTTCTGTTGCATTTCGGCATCAATGTTTGTATAGCAAATTTCTCAGCCGATAATGCAGCATCTTTCGACTTGTGAATTGTTACCTTGACGCAACTAACGAACGGAAACCAATTTGCCTGTTTGTGGGCAAGAAACCGATTTTGTGAATGTATTGAAACTCCGACATATAGCAAAACACCACAAGACGAATAATGCTCATAAGTTTCATAAGGCTGATAAAATTCAGTCATCGCCTCAATGCTCCGCTTGCCAGTGCAGACAGCTTTGCCTGCATCTCCGGGTTTGTTTCAGTGTCTTCAACGGGCTTTTCTGGTCGCCCGCTGTCTGTGCCACTCATCCACCGCTGTTTTTGTTCTGCAATAATCGCCAATAATTCAGCGGGTTTTGGGAACCACTTGCAGGTCTTTGCCGCTGAAGCAAGGCCACGCTGCAACAGGTGGCGCTGTGTTCCTGCCAAAGCCGCAGCATAGACTTCATAAAACGCCTCACGCTCAAATGGCGCAAGGTCACGAACCGCCTCGGGGAACAGGACCAACAAACCCGCTAGTGATTTCAGGATTTCCTCCTCCGTCGCTGGCTTCACTGTTTCCGCCGTCAGCACCGCCTTTTCTGGCAATGATGTTATTGATTGCGGATAAATTGGCTGAGAGATTAGATCGTTGCCCATTGGGATTTCCTTTCTTGTTCGTGTAATTACCCTCAATAATCTTAGTCAGGTTCGCAGGCTTCAGCACCCAATCAAAACTTGCAGACCACTTGGTTTCCCTACCCGCCAGAAAGTCACTGGCCTGTATTCGCTCGCAACACCGTCGCCATTGCTCAATATCGCCTTCGAAGGTGTCTGCAAAGCGTTTGTTGATATTCCTGCACCTTGTCGGGTTTATGGACTTGATCCTTGGCAAATCCACAACAGTTTCATGCCAGACATCAACGAACCGCTGCGGGGCATCAATCCCCCCTTGGGGGTTAGGGGGTTTTTCTTTATTACCTTCATTACCTTTATTAACCTTAGTTCTAGTTTGTCCCGCCTCTGTCCCGTTGGTGTCCCGTTGGTGTCCCGGTTCTGCGTCATGTGGTGTCCCGGTTTCAATATGACCGTTCTGATATTGCCCGTAGTTACAAATAGTTATCAGCGTTCCTGCTGTCCCTGTTTGTGTCCCGATCATGGCCGCTTTTTCGAGCCGTTTTAGAAAATTGTTGACCTTGTTTTTGTTCCAGCCCCACGCTTGGGCCATAAAACGCAAGGAATGGACGACTTGCCCGACCTCAAGTTCAAAGATTTCGTTACCCATTCTGGTGTGGTGTTCGCGGTATGCGGCCTCTGAGATTAGCCACTCCCACGCCAGCAATTCGCAATATATTTTGGGTTGTTTGAAGACCGGATTGGACATCCAGCCTCTATGCATTTTGTAGTATCCACGCATGTTATATCATCCTTTGTTGCGGAAGGGATGATGCGGGACAAAGGATTAAACCCGGATCGGCAGTTGCAACTGCGCTGTCCCTTCCGCTGCTGATTATAGCGAGTGGGTTCGCCACAATCAACAATTTATATTCCCCATTGGTTAGCCATCGCATCAGCAATGCCCTGATAAGTTATTGACCGCAACATGCCGCGATATTCTGACGGCGGTAGACTATGTATCCGGCCTTCGCGACCTTCCACGATGCCCGTCGGCTCTAACGGCGGCAGGTTCTTTAGCCACAACCCCGTTGCCTTTGTCTCACCATGCCCGAACATCCACGGCTGGACTATCTGGGTCTGTTCGACGCCAATCAATTCCTTGGCGTAGCGGTGCATTATAGGGTTTTCGACACAGACACGATCTGCCGGGGAATTGAGCATCGCCTTGAAGAAGTCAGCACCACGTACCATGTCAGCCCACCTGTGGGCATCAGGGCCATTCTTAGCTGCACCGCCTTTATAAAGCCACCTGACCCCCGAATTGCAAAGGTAAGTGCATGGTGGGTGCGCGATGATTAAGTCCCAATCCTTGTGGATAATGTCCATCACATCGCCTTGATAGTGATGCTCAAATTTATCTGACGGCAGGATGTCACATGATATAGCAACATGCCCCCGCTTCAGGAACGCATCGCGCACGACGCCGGAGAACTCACAGGCTACCAGCACTCTCATGTTATATTCCAATCACATTCTCAAGAGGGATGCCAGCCTTATGCGCGAACTTTGCCCTGGCATTGAAGCCGTCAAGCGTGGCCCTGTCGGCTGTGACAAGCCGTTGTATTTTTGCCACAGTCAGGCTGATAGGCTTATCGTCTGCAATCATCCTGTCGATGCGGTTAATAGCATGCAGAACGCTTGTGTGGTCCCTTTCAAGGGCTTTGCCGACCTGTGTGCTGGAATACCCAAGATGCTCTGTAAGCACCCACATAGCGGCGTGGCGGGCGTTGACGACCTTCCTGCGGCGAGACTTGCCAAGCAACAATGCGCGGTTCATTCCTGTCGCCTCATAAGTGGCGTTCAGGACTTTGTTTGTGATTTCGTCTGGCAGTGTCTTTGACCAGTGATTAGTCGGCATCTTTCAACTCCCTTATTCTTGCGTCAATCGCTTCAGCATCGTCAATATAACCCCAGGTCTTGCGGTTAATTATGCTGCTGATATTACTTTTGGATGTTTTGTATAGCGCACAGATAATATTGTACGACTGACCAGATTTGTTTCTGGCTCTAATATCGATAACGTCATCTTCTGTGAACCTTCGGTTGCCCTGACGGTGTGTGCCATGGCGCATTTTATCTGCGGTGTTCTCTGCTGCCGTGGCCCATCGCAAGTTTGAATAATGGTTATTGGCGGGGTTGCCATCCCAATGCGCTGCTTGATGGTCGTCAGTAGGTGGCGGACCTATAAATGCAAACAGAACCATCCTGTGAGCAGAACAGTGCATCTTCTTTGCGCCCCGTCCATGTTCGTCAGGGTGGACTAGATTATACATGGTATAACCCTCTTTTTGCTTGTGGCCCTTCACAACAGTTCCGATTGGCCTGCTGTACCGTTCTGTTATAGCCCGCATATCCCCGAATTCACTAACCTCAAACTCAGGGTGTTGGCTTTGTCTCCATTCCATTATTCTAACTCCCATTCCTGCAAAATTTCCCTAACGTCCTCAATGGATCGTGCGATTTCATATTTTACGCTTTCAGCAATACAGTGCTTTTCAAATTCTTTCTGAATGGCAGACTGCTTGCCGCCCTCAATCTTCAGTTCAATAAAACCGCAGCCACGGTTCCACATGAACGCCCAATCAGGGACGCCCGCCTTGCGCACACCTGAAGCCTTGAGCATACCGCCCCGGCGTTTGCCAAGGTTGCCTGTGGCGTTGGGAACCGGAAACCAGATACAAGGCGGGTTTGTGGCTGTCAGGTAAGCGTTGACAGTAGAGTGCAGTTGCGCTTCAGTCTGTTTCATTCTCAGCCTCCAGAATTGCGTTGCCAATCATTTCGGGAATTTGCGGGATGACGGCGTTGCCTAATCCTTTAAGTCGGTCCACCCTTCTGGGTATCCCATGAGCCACTCGACCCACTGGGGGTTCAGTCGGCCAGTGTCCTTCAGGGCCGTTTGGACTGGGCGACCCGTTTTTTTGCTGTGCGGCTTCCCTGTCCCGTCCCACGGGTTGCCTTGACTGTCTACCAGTTACCCGCTTTGTGTTATCTTCCCCGCTGATGGTGTCGGCCACATCCTCACCGTGTCTGCTAAATTCAAACTGTGGCTGGTTTTTCCGTCCTTTGATTTGCGCCGACCTGTTTTTGTTAATTCTGCTGCCGGATGCTCTATCTCTTGCGTTGTCATCGTGGGCAATAACCCAAACCCTGTCTCTGCGGTGCGGGGCATCGACGGCACAAGCTGGAATAACAACCGGCCAGCAGGTGTATTCTTCGCCTTCCAAGTCAGAAAGCACTTCGTCGAGGCCCATTGTGATGTGTCCAGAAACATTCTCAAACACGCACCAACGGGGCCGGATGGAAGCCACGATCCTTTTAACTTCAGGCCAGATGTGACGGTCATCTTCCGCGCCATCGCGCTTCCCGGCGTAGCTGAAGGGCTGGCAGGGGTATCCGCCTGTGATGACGTCAATTCTTCCAAGTCCATCTGCCTCAAGTCTGTCACGGCTTAACTCCCTCACATCCTCATATATTGGCACATCGGGCCAGTGTTTTTTCAATACCTTTTGCGGGAATGGCTCAATCTCGCAAAAGGCGACGGTTTCAAAGCCGGCCGCTCTTTCAAGGCCAAGGCTAAAGCCGCCAATGCCTGAGAACAGGTCAAGAACTTTCAGCATCTTCCACCACCTTGATTTCAACAGCCGCAGCAACAGCGTCTGGCGTTGTCCTGTACCGCTTGGCAAGAACAACCTGCCACTTGTAAGGGATGCCGCGCCGTTTCCAGCTTCTAACCGTGCTTGGCGGGACGCCCATTCCTTCGCTATCCCGCCGCACCTTTGTCCATTCGATTTTCTTCATGGGTAGGTTATATTAAATTAAATTACGTTTTGCAACATTATTCTGTTGCATTAGTCGTCAATATAAAATACTGTGGCTTTATTGAAGCGAAACAGACTTACAAAGGAAAACACCATGACAAACGTCAACAGCATCGAAAACCACATTCGCAGGCTGGTCGAGGAATTCCCGGCAAACAAAGTTCACATTAAAAACCCGCGCCTTGCATTTGAACTGAAAATGCCGGTTGCAATTTATAGCCCATACGCTGCGGTGGTTGGTGGCGAACGGTTTCCTACGGTCCTGACATTTGATGGCGTCATCAAGCAGACCACCCATGCAGACGCTTTCGGCGGGGGTGCAAGCTAATGTTCACATATGAAGACACTATTGAATTGAACGGGCCTGAAGGTTCTGACATAGACAGGGGTTTCCGTGATTACGAGGTCAGGTTCATTTACAACGTGAACTGGGGCGCACCAGAGCAAGGCCCGACGATGGCAGACAGTGGCGGTCAACCTGCTGAACACCCAAGTATTGAAATGGTCAACGTGCACGTTCTGACCCGCACGATGTCCGGCAAGGATCGGTGGTTTGACGCAACAGAAACCGAATATAACGACTTTTGCGATTACCCGTCAGACGATGACCTGATTGCACACGCCCGCGCAGAGTTGTCAAATGAGTGAAGTCTATCGGCAATACATCGAGCATCAGAACCACTATGTCAGGATTGTCATGCAGTCTGACCGCTGGATTTATCTGGCGAAGGCATGGCCCCAAAAGCAGGATGGCAAGATAGTCGGCTTCAGTGAAATCAGGGAGTTTGCGGAGGGTGGCTGTGGATCAGATAATTTCCGTTGCCGCCCCGATAAGTTCAAGAAAAACCGGATGGTCAAAACTGAAATGGGGTTTATCCCGGAGAGGAAATACGTGCGATGATTTACAAAATAAACCGTGTTCTTTCTTATGTGGCGCAAGTGGCAATATTTACCGTATCCATGTATTTGCTTGCGCTAACTATCTACGCTTTCGGGGGCTGATATGGACGGTGGAATTATCGGCCTGATAATCAAATTCATTTTGGGAGTTTTATAATGGCGTTGTCTGAGATTGAAATACTGTTTGATGCCAAGGTGAACGCATACCAGCGATATGAATTCATCGGGGCAACAAACACTGTTGGGCTTTCGCCTGAACAGCAGATTGATTTAGACCGGCAATACAATGCTGCTTTCAATGATTATATCGCGGCAAAATCAGCTTATGAAAGGGCGTTATAATGGGAGAGTTTGACATAGCAGCGGCAGGGCACAATAGCCCGCCATCGGCCTTTGACGAGCTGTCACAAGCGGTTGAAGACCATTACCTTGAGGCCCGGAACTGGCTTGACGGGGAGCCTGTGCAATCCCCTGAAATTGCCGAAGGTGTTGTCACCCTTATGCGCGACCTGCAAGCAAAGGGTAAGCTGGCGGAAGGAATGCGGAAGGCTGAAAAGCAACCGCACCTGGACGCCGGAAAGGCTGTGGACGCCAAATTCAAACCGCTGTCCGAACAAGTCAAGCGGGCAGTCGATGCCTGCAAGGAAGCCCTTTTGCCCTGGGAGAAAAAACAGCATGAGTTACAACAAGCAAAAGCAGAAGAAGCGCGGCGTGTGGCTGCTGAGAAGGAAGCAGAAGCGTTCGCAGCGGTCCGATCCGCAGACAAATCCAATATCGCGGAGGCAGAGGCTGCTGAAGATGGCCTTAAAGTCGCAAAGGCTTTTAAGGAAACCGCAAACCGGGAAGCAAGAAAGACCGGCACAACAAAAGTTGAAGGCGAACGGGCAGTAGGCATCCGCACTGACTATATCCCGCACATTGAAAACCGGCTGGATGCCTTGATGCACTACTATTCAACCGCGCCAGACACTTTTGACAGTTTGCTGTTGCAATTAGCGCGTCAGGATGTATTATCCGGCGTGAGGACGTTACCCGGATTTACCATTGAAAAGAAGGAACAAGTGATATGACAGGCCACAAAACACTGGCTGCCGCGATGGTCGCAGCGCAAGGCGAAATGTCAAACGCGACAATCAACGCCAAAAACCCACATTTCAAAAATGAATACGCTGACCTCCCGGCAGTCATTGCCGCTGTTGTGCCTGCATTGAACAGCAACGGGGTTCATATGAGCCAGCCGACTTGTTACGAGGGGGAAACGCTGGTCGTCAAAACCATGTTTACCCATGCGGCAAGTGGTGAAAGTGAATGCGCTGTCCTGCCTATCCCGTCAACAGGGAAAATGCAGGATATTGGCTCAGCTATCACATACGCCAGGCGGTACACGCTTTCATGCCTGGCAGGTATTGGCACGGAAAAAGACGACGACGGGCAATCTGCTGCCCCTGTCAGCAAGCCTGAGACAAACAGCGCAGGCAGGCCAAAGGCTGACCCCACAAAGTCCTGGACTATCCCGGTCAATGACGGCGACTTTGACGACTTCATTAAACGCTTCTGCAATGGCCTGAAGCAAATGGACGACCTCGACCATATCAACAAGCTATGCCGGGATAACAACGAAACGATTGTATCACTTGGCTTGCTTGACAGCAAAAAGCTGGATTACATCAACAACCAATGTGACGCCCGCCGTCACTTCCTCGCAAATAAACCATGATTATTCAGTTTCGGGAAAACTGGCGCCTCCGATCCGGCGACGACCAATGGGTTCTGGAAAAGGGCAATATCGCCAAAAAAGGACCAGACAAGGGCAAAATGGTCTGGCGAACGATAGGCTTCTTCACAGACCCGCGCAGGGCTGTTGTGGCAAGTTGGCGGCTTCAGGTGCTTGAACAGGATGAAACACCTTCAGGGACGCTCTCAGACGTGCTTAACCGCCTTGATGATCTATATGAAGGCTTTCAGAAAACACTCGACGAAGTGAAAGGTAAAATGTAATGGGTTCTGTAAACAAAGTAATTATCATCGGACGCCTGGGCGCAGACCCGGAAGTCCGCACCACGCAATCCGGTGTAAATGTGTGCAATCTCCGGGTTGCCACCAGTGAAAGCTGGAAAGATAACACAGGGGAAAGGCAGGAACGAACTGACTGGCATCGCGCAGTGTTGTGGGACAACAAGAACGGTGGCGGTATGGCTACAATCGCGTCCAAGTACCTAAGGAAAGGCAGTCTGGTTTTCCTTGAGGGCCAGAATCAAACCCGTAAATGGCAAGACAGCGAAGGCAGGAGCCAGTATTCCACTGAAGTCGTCTTGCGGCCATTCAACGGCACCCTGACGCTGCTGGACAAGCTGCCTGAACCGGGAAGCCATGAGCCGGATAATAACGCTGGCGCAGTCGATATAGACGACGACGTGCCTTGGTGATTGTTGCTCCCGCATGGCGCTACACATGACGGTTGAGCGACAAGGCGGGGTGTTTGGCTCCTCCCCCGAACCCCCGCCACTTATTTAATTAACCACTTGACGCATTGCGCAACATGCCCTATATTCTGATTACGGACTTAAACAGACTTACAAAGGAAAACACCATGACACACACACCAGCCCCTTGGAATGTAACCCCCGGCGGATCGGTTCAAGTAGGAACAAGCTATTTCGTTGATCACACCAGCGATGATCAATTTCAAACAATCCCACCCGCAGACGCCAACATGATGGCAGCGGCTCCTGATTTGTTTGACGCCCTCGTTAATGTTCTGAGCCAGATTAACCACCCTGACGGCTGGAACGCAACGCACCCGCATGTGATAGATGCCAAAAATGCCGCATATGCCGCAATCGATAAGGCTCGCGGTTAATGTTCCAGAAACCACCCAAGCCCATCAGGGATAAAAAGCACCTGCAATTCGTTGCAGGGCTTCCCTGCTGCGTTTGTGGGACAGAGCCTGTTCAAGCGCACCACCTGCTAAGAAGCGGCGAACATGGCATGGGGCGAAAGTCTGGCGACAATTGGGCAATACCTCTCTGCTTTGACGACCACCGCTGGCTCCATATGGACGGCGACGAGACTGCTTGGCTGTCTGACAGGGGGATTGACGGCAAATCACTCGCAAAGGCTCTGTACGCCGCTAATATGGACACTGAGGCCGCATTAAACGCCATAGTGGGGATCAAATGAGCAAGTTCTACGTTGTGAAGACCCTGACAGGGCTTTTACCATCAAACAGGACATCTGAAGAAACCATGCAGAAGCTGAAGACAGGTCAGGAATACATGGTTGAAGTCAAGCAGCCAAGGAACCTGAAGCATCACAAGAAATTCTTTGCTCTTATCAACCTGGTGTTTCAGAACCAGGAACGATACAGCAGCGA